>Ga0105244_10000360_pt1 | contig 42240 bp, 78 predicted proteins | sample KBSM44metaG_FD_80423 | JGI IMG/M metagenome (GOLD analysis project Ga0105244, IMG submission 80423) | Miscanthus rhizosphere microbial communities from Kellogg Biological Station, Michigan, USA - KBS M4-4 metaG | ecosystem: Host-associated > Plants > Roots > Rhizosphere > Soil | place...
ATAGTCTGCACCACAAGTATCTTGATACAGTATATCAACCATTCCTGCATTAAACATTTTCAATACTTTCTCTGGGATGATATTTGCATCACCACTATAGTAAATTCTTGTATTATGAGTATGAATTACATACCCAAAACAAGACAATTCTTTAACATGCTTTGTTTCAATTGGCATAAATGACATTCCAAAATCTTCCAAGAAGTTAAGGCTTTCTGTTTCAAATTCTTTTAAATAATATGTACTAGTCTCTACTCCCATATCAAATAGTGTATCAGCAATCATAATCTCACTTGGAGCAAGTACTGTTACAACTTTCTCTTTAACATTTCCCATACTATAATAACCATAGAAGATTAAATCTCCTAATGACCCTACGTGGTCTGGATGTGTATGTGTCATCATAACATAAATCTCTTCTACTCCATCTAATAATTTCATGTCCATGATACGATGGAATGTTGAGCTTCCACAATCAATCATAAAGAATTTATTACCTCTTTTTATGAAAGCTCCATTGTTTCCTAGTTTAGTATTAAAAGCACTTCCTGTTCCAATAAACTCAAACATCTAATCTCTCCTTTATTGTGATAGTTTCTCTCCCATTGAAATTCCTAATATCAATCCTACAAAGAAAGATATTAATCCTGTTGCTAGAATTACTTCATCCATATATTACCATCCTTCGTAATCTGTAATGTCTTCCTGTACTTTGCAATTCTTACATTCTATTAATGTATGTGTCCCAATTCCTGTTCCTGTAAGGATATAACGTGTACTTCCTTTGCATGATGCATAATGTTCTTTTGCAAATGTAGAAGCTTTAACTTTTTCTTTTGTAGTCATGATGTGTATAGAGTTCAATCTCATCTGATTGATTTCTTCTTCTAATTTCGCAATTTCATCTTCTTTACGATAATCTCTAAGTTGCTGTTTAAGCTTTTCATTCTCTTCAAACACATCTGTAATTGAGTCAATGACTGTATTTAATCCTGCTCGCTGTTTATTGTTCATGAATTTTTGAATCTTCTCTTGCCATCCACTCTTTCCTTGTGGCGGTGGTGGAGGTGGTCTGTTTCCAATAGGTTTAGGTTTATGTCCTCCACTATGCATTTTACTTTGGGCTAATGGTGGGCTAGGTGCTTTCAATGTTGGCTTTCTACCTTCTACTTTAACTGTTATTGATGGTTTCTGATAACTTCCAAACATGGACATTCCTCCTTAGCTATATTGCCAGATAATATTTTCAATAATTCCAACTGTTCCAGTCATTTTATTTCTTACATTTTTCACTACATAATCATAATCGCTACGGTTTTTTATTTCTTTGTCGTATAATTCAATTCGTTTATTTGCTTTTTTAATACTGTCTCCACGTGATAACATATTAATCATACAATCTTCTTTACTTGTGTATAAGAAAATTCCAACTGCATCTGGAAACACTTCTTTAACTTGTTTATATCCTTCATAGTTGACAATTATGTATGCATGATTTGTTTGAGCTTGTCGATGTTTGATTTCATCTTTTGCTATTCCATAACCATAACCATCATAAATTACAGTTTCAGCAAATTCATTTCCATCAAGTCCTCTTTTGAAAGTTTCTTCATCAATGAAGTAATACGCTTTCCCATCTTTCTCTCCTTCTCGTTTAGGTCTAGTTGTATGAGAGACACATTCTGAAAGTCTATGTGCATTATTCTTTCTTACTTGTTCCATAACACTAGTCTTTCCTGCTCCAGACATTCCTGTTATTAAAAATAAAGTCATATTACCATCCTCCTATAGTTTATCTAACGCAAACATAAAATTAGCAAATGAGAATACTACATTTCCTACAGACCAAAGTTTCCAGAATCGAGTATCGTTTAGAGCAAATGTTGCTCCACAAAGAATACAATTTGCAAAATAAATTAATGCACATATAATAACCATTGTCATATTATCACTCTCCCTTTTTCTTTATAAGACTTCCAAAAACAATTGCCCAACATCTTGCACCATGTAATACTAGAAAATTAACTTTACCTGCAAAATTTGCATTGTCGTACATTTGAAAAAATACATCTGAATTGTGTCTGTCTTCTTCACTTAGATATTCATTATCTCTATCTCTCTCTGTTATTACTACTAGATGAAACCCCGTAAGCATGAGAATCATCAATACCCATGAAATAAAACTCATTATGTATGTTAGCTCCATCTAATCACTCCTTAATGGTGATGATGCCCTGTACTACCTAGAGCGTATCCAGTTAGGATTGAGAAGATTCCAAATATGAAGTTTTCTACAACTGGTGTCCAAGCACGAATATCATATGCTTCAATATCAATTAATCCCCATGCACCAACGAATGCAACTATTAAATGAATGACACCTTCTAATGTGTTTAATACTGCTAAACTCTTCATAATCCATTTACCTGTTTTTGTTTCTAAGAAAAAATGTTTTAATTTCTTTTTCATTTCATCACCTCATGTTATTATTATATCATTATCTTTTATGTTTGTCAACGATTTTTCTTTTTAGATTTTTTTGCTTCTTTCTTTTTAGCTCTAGCCTTTGTTTTATTTACTTTCTTCTTTGTATACTGTTTATAAAGGTCACGCTGAAACTTATGTAAATGCTTCTTTACTTCTTCTACTGTTAATCCTTCTTCTTTTGCAACAGCTTCAATTGCTTCTTCTAAAGTTAAAGCATCATCAGACAACCCTTCTTCTAATGGCATATTTTTTGTTCCTTGAATTGTAAAGAATTTTTCTGCATCCACACCACTAGGCATTCCATCTACTAAAAATTTACTCTGTTCCATTCACAACAACTCCTTCGTTTAATGTACTCATATTATATCATTATATTTTACTCTTGTCAATAGACAAAAAGAAAAGAAGAGAAATAAATTCTCTTCTTAAATTACTTACCGCTTTGACCTAGTTTTGTATCTCCACGCTCTGATTCAATTCTCACTAATTGTTCTAAAGTCAATTCTGTCAACTTTGTGTTTGGCACTAAATCAACAGTTGCTTGTGCAATTGCTTTAGAGTAAGGGTAGTAAATTCTATCATGCAAATCTAACGTTTCAGTTACTTGACTTGTAATAATTACATCCTTATGTAAAGGGGTGATAGCTAAAAATACTTCTCCACGATATCCAGAATCAACAACTCCTGCTAATACAGACATTGAAATCTTGCCTGTACTTCCACGTTCGTGTTTTGCATTCAAGTAATGTGTCTTAGGTAATGCAAATGCAAGACCTGTTGGGACTAGAGTTGTTTTGTTTGCAGGACAAACAATTACATATCCGTCTTTCAGTCCATCGTATGAATCATTTAATGATGCCATTTTTTGCGGTTCTACACATGCATATAAATCATATCCTGCATCCTCATCACGTTTTGTTGGTACAACTGCATCTGGATGAATACGTGCAAAGAATACTTCTGGATTCATGATTGAATCTACAGTTTTATACAATTCTTCAAATGCTTTACTCAATGAAACATGATTACCAAAATTATGCATTTCTGCTTTTGGGTCAATCACTGGCATCACCAATTGCACTTTAGGATTGGAGTTTAACATTAATTCCCCTTTTGCAATGACTGCATTGTATTTTTGAGTTTTCTTCTTTTTCTTAATCTTGTCTGGATTCTCTTTGAAGAATTTGTCTTTAGCTTTATATTTCAATTTATCAATTTCCCAAAGTTTCAAAGTCTCTTCTTTACCATCTATTTCAACAACTACATTTTGGTTAGGAATATCAAGTGATACAACTTTACCTTCTACTTTTTTGTCATGTACCCAAATAATTTCTTCTGCTCGATAAAATCTCTTTTTAGTTTTCTTTGTCATGTTCATTTCCCCTTTTATTATGTATATATTAGTGGAGAACTTTATCCCCACTAATATTATATCATTATTTTTTGTACTTGTCAAATTTATATGTTACATAGGCTTACATAAAATCATAATCAGAGTCTTTTGTATCTTCTACAGCAGACATTAAATATCCATTACCCACACTAGAAAAGAAATCGTGATTAGTTGTTCCTGTAGATAAACCATTTAATACGATTGGATTCACATCATCAGCTTTATCTGCAAATAATGGGTCTAAACCAAGATTCATTAAAGCTTTATTTGCATTGTATCGTAAAAACACTTTTACATCACTAGTCCAACCTACTTCATCGTACAAGTATTCTGTATACTTGACTTCATTTTCATATAATTCATACAAGAATGAATAAGCAAAGTTCTTGATTTCTTCTTGTTCTTCTAGAGACAATTCATTATATGCTACTTTAAATTTATATCCGATATATGCTCCGTGTGCTGACTCATCACGAATTATCAACTTAATTACTTCTGCTACGTTGATTAACTTTGCACGACCTAAATAATACAATGGTGTATAGAATCCACTATAGAATAAGAATGATTCTAAGAATACAGAAGCAATTTTTCTTTGTAATGAAGTACCATTTACATACATATTATTTACTAATTCAGCTTTCTTTTGAAGAGTAGGATGTACTTCAATCCATTCAAAAATGTCACGGATTTCTTGCACATTATTCAACGTACTAAAGATTGAAGAATAACTACGTGCATGTTCTGATTCCATGAAAGCAATATTGTTATAGACTGCTATTTCATGTTGTGTTCTAGCATCTTGTTTTAAAGAGTCTACTCCAACTTCTGATTGAAGTGTGTCAAGTAGTGTCAGACCACCAAAGACTCTTTCTACCAAACGCTTCTCAACGTCTGGTAGTTTAGTCCAATCATTTTTATCTTTAGATACTGGCATACGTGTACTCAACCAAAATTGAGCAGTAAGGGTCTCATATGTTAACTTATCCATCATGTCTTCCATTGCGTTCCAGTTAACGCCTTTAAATTTCTTCATTTCCATTCTTCCTACCTCCATTAAATACTGCAAGACTCACATTCATTTGCTCCAATAGTTGTTCCATCATCTGTATGTGTTCTAACATAGTAAAGTGATTTAATTCCCTTTTTGTGTGCATAGTTTCGTATAATAGACAAATCTCGTGTAGTCTTTTTAGTTGGATATTCACTGCCGACCTTCCACTCATATAAACCTTCTGGCAATTCATCACGCATAAATAATGTCAGAGACAATCCTTGGTCTACGTGTTTTTGAGCTACTGCATATGTATCAATGATTTTGCGTTGGTCAATATCATAAGCTGATACATAATATGGTAAAGTCTCATCAGATAAGTATGGTGCAGGATAGTAAACTTTACCACGTTTACCTTCTGTTCTTTCTTCAATTCTATGTGTAATAGGATGGATTGAAGCTGTTGCTTCATTTACATAACTGATACTTCCTGTAGGAGCTACAGCTAAACGATAAGCATTGTAAATACCATGTTCCATTACAGATTGTTTTAAAGTCTCCCAATCAGCTTTCAAAGGAATGAAGATATTTTTGAATAGCTTTTTAATCTTCTCAAACTTAAATTCAAATTCTGGCTCATCTAAATATTTGTTGAAGTACGTACCATCAGCATATTTAGATTTTTCAAAGTTGTAGAATGTCTCATTTCGCTCAATTGAAATTTGATTACTTTCATAAAGTGTCCAGTAGTTCAGCAACATAAAGTATACATCAGTAAACTCAAGCGCTTCTGGTGAGCCATAATGAATCTTATTCTTCGCCAAGAATCCATGTAAATTCATTGCTCCTAATCCTGTTGCATGATAACGGTCATTACCATTCTTAACAGAAGGTACTACATCAACATTAGATGAATCTGAAACGAATGTTAAACCACGATGCATTGTTCTTACAGACTTACCAAAGTCTGGAGATACCATTAAGTTTGCAACGTTTGTAGAAGCTAAATTACAACTCACATCTGTTCCTTTGTAAATGTAGGATTGGTCATTTGCAATTTCTGATTCTTCATGCACTTGGAAAATTTCTGTACAAAGATTAGACATAACAATTTGACCAGAAATTGGATTTTGTTCATTAGCATGGTCAATATTAATAATATAAGGATATCCACTTTCATTTTGAAGATTACTAATTTCTCGTTCTAAATCACGTGCCTTGATTTTTGTCTTACGAATGTTTTTGTTGTTTACCATGTTGTCATATTCTTCTGTGATATTCACATATGAGAATGCTTTACCATATTCTTTTTCAACATCATGAGGTGAGAATAAATACATATGCTCATTGTTTTTGATTAATTCGTAAAACTTGTTTGGTACAGTTAATCCAAGTGAAAGAGTCTTAATACGCACTTTTTCATCAGCGTTTTCTTTACGTACAGAAAGGAAATCAATTACATCTGGATGGAAAATGTTTAGATAAACAACACCTGCCCCATCACGCTTTCCTCCTTGGTTTGCATAAGAGAATGCATCTTCAAACATTTTCATTACAGGAATAACACCATCTGCTAATCCATATACACCTTTGATTGGGTCATTGTTTGCTCGGATGTTAGATAAGTTTACACCAACACCTCCACCAATTTTAGATAACTGTAATGCAGAGTTGACTGCACGACCAATACCATTCATATCATCAGAAATTGTTAATAGGAAACATGAAACCATTTCTCCTGCACGTTCTCTTGCAATATTTAAGAATGTAGGTGTTGCAGGTTGATAACGTTGATTGATTAATTCATCTGCTAAATTTAAAGCAAGTTCTTCATCACCATTTCCAATTGCTAATGCATTAAAAGCTAAACGGTCTTCGTATCTTTCTAAGAAACGGTCTCCCTTATCATTCTTTAATGCGTATTGTTGATAGAATTTATAAGCACCCATAAATGAGCGAAAACGAAACTTTTTATCATAAATTCTCTTAAACAATTTTTTAGTAAACTTACGAGAATATAAATTAAGCACTTGTGCTTTTGTGTAGTTATTATTAATGAGGTAATTAAGCTTCTCATCTAAGGTATGGAAAAATACTGTGTTTGGATTTACATATTCTAAGAAGTAAGCTTTAACAGCTTCTTTATCCGCTTCTAATTGAATACGTCCATCCTTTGGAATGTTTAATAAGTTGTTCTTTGTAAAGTATGTAATCTCTTCGCTTTTACCTTGTAGCTTTGGTGATTTCAATTGCATCCACTTCCTTTTTAAAATCTATAATATCTTTATCTGTGCCACGAAATTCAAAAGTGAATACCAATGGCTTATTATATTTTTTTGATAATGCTTTTGCGTTGAAGCAATACATATTATCGAAATTTCTGTTTCCACTTCCAACCACTCCAACAAGATGAGACTTGTTATTTTTGTAGTCAATAAACGTGCTCATATCTTCTGTTAGTTGGTCATTGTATGAAGGTGTTATCAGTATAAAGTCCTCTGAAATCTCTTGGTGTAGATTGGACTGGCGTATTTCTAATGACTTCATATCCAATCTTTCGACAAAACTTTTAATATTCCCTGTAAGGGAAAGATAGACTAATAACATCAGTCTACCAATTCATTCAATTTATCTGGACGGAATCCAGAGAATGGTTCTTCACCTTCAACTTCAACTACAGGCATTGCTGAAAATCCTAATACTTCTTTTACATGATGATAAGCTTCATCATCTTTTTCAACATCTTTAATCTCAAATGGTACATCGTTATCTTTTAATACTCGCTTTGTCATATCGCATTGTGGACAACCACTCTTAGTGTAAACTGTAATTTTTTTCATAATAATTTTCCCCTTTATGTGTTATTCTTCATCACCATCATTGACAAGAATCCAATCTCTATCTGCCAATGCTTTTAATATGTGTCTTTCTGGATAATCTTGTGTAATGAGTTCTTGTGACTTTCTGGATGAAAAGCTTACTCTCCACTTACCATTTTCTAATAACATTGCTGTGAAAATAGTTCTTATGCCTTTTGTTCCTTCAAGGTGTTTCTTAGCTATTCTAAACTGAAAAGACTTCACTTTACTCATACCCTTCTCTATGTATTATTGTTTAAAGTTTAGGTAATCAATAGCACCACCACCTTCTATTTATTTATTCGAGAGACACTGAACAAGGTGTGTCTCTCGCAATGACATGTACTAGTAATTATACCATAATCTTTAGCGTTTGTCAATAAACATAGTATATTATTTCTTTCTTTTTTCAAGCATATGTACAACTGATTCTAATTCCTGTTCAAGAAGATTCCCGATAGAATTAAACAGTTCTTCTCCAGTTACTTTTACAAATCGTGGTTGAAATTTTCCATCTACTAGTACGTCTTCAAAAAACATTTTTCTAGGTCTTAACCAATGATTACCATCTAAATCTTTGTAGAAGCAAAGGATGCCATCATGTTTATCACTCTCAAATACATAATGATTACCACCCGTATCTTTATCATGAGCTATATAAACTGACATGCATTCTTCTGTTTCAGTGTGCTTACCCACTTCAACAAGTTCTAGTTTCTCGTTAAAGTCCTTTGAAATACGAGTAGCATATCCTACCATAAGATATAAACCGCCCTTATAATGTCTGTAAATCATAAAATGACCTCCTAATTTATGGATAAAAACCGTGTTTTATCAAGTGATAAGTAGCACATAAGTGCGATTACATGCTACTTATCTTTAATTTTAATAGTAATTCACATGCAATTCTTTCTCTTTTGCCCATTCTCGGATGAATTTCATTTCATTTCCACTTAATGCCCTGTTTGCAAATCCTCTTGCTTGTCGAATATTTCCTCCACGTATTTCAATTGTTCCTAGTGGAGTGCTTAAATTATCTGTTCTACGTAAGAATAAAATTCTACATTTTCCATTCACAATATCACTTACATATGATGCAACACAATGTGATAATTCATTTCCTTCTTTGATTAAGTCATCCATCTCAGCAGGTGGAATAACAGAGAAATCTTTCTTTTTGTAATCTAAAAACTGATAATCAGAATGTGCAACTGCTTGCTTAAACTCTGCTTTTTTCAATTCATCTTCTTGTACTTTATAATTTAATTGGACAATATCATGTTCTTTCTTTAGTGACTTTGGATACTTTTCATAGTCTAATGCTAATCGTTTACTCATACGGATATAATCTCGTAAAAGCTGTGCTCCATGTGATGGGCTATCAATTCCTTGATGCATTCTAATTTCTCTAAATAAATATAACGATAATTTTTTTAGATTGTTATATTTGTATGTATCGTGAATCTCAATCAATGTGTCAAGTGTTCTGCATAGTGTTCCAATGTCTGATTCATCTTTGATGATTTCAACTAATTCTTTAAATCTATTTCCATCAATTTTCTTTAAAGCAAGTTGTACTTGTTTGAGATTATGTATTGATAATGAATCATTCTCACGGAAATATGGAAGCATAAATTTAGGTAATTTGAGAATGTCTTTTGGTTTCGTTGCTTCTTTGTTTATCTCTTCATATGTATCCCAACGGTTATATTCTCTATAGAATCGTTCTACATCTGGGAATCCTGCACTAGCAAGAATCTCAAGATAACGATAATCTTCTTTTACAAATTTCATTAATCCTACATAAAATCTGCGCTCAGAATAATAACCTCTTATTCTTTTAGATGAAAGTTTTCTCCAAATGAAATCATATAAAGATTGCGTTTCTGGTACTACTACCATGTCTTTTATTTCAGAGTGTTCTAGACCAGTAAAGAATAATCTCAGCTCATCGTCTAAATCTATCTTTCTGGTATGCTTGCCATTCTTAAATACTTTTAATTGTTTTGTGAATATGTCAAACCATATTACTCTTATCAAGTTTTCTTTCCACTTGACAGTTTCATCTTTGTTCATGTAGACACTCAGATTAACCCTTTGCAAACGAAATCCTCTACGACTGACATCTCTAGGTTTCAGATATGGGATATTAACTCTTTGACCTACTTTTTCTAAATAAATAAATCTAGTGTTGTCGCAATTGGTACACTTCTTTTGTCTTGCATCAATTCTTCCACGATAATCTAAATCATATCCCACCACCTCCTTATGACCACAAGTACAAGACTTTGTGTACTCAGCTTTTCCATCGACTACTTTATCAAAGAAAACACCAACCTTATATTTATCTAATCTCACAATATATGCATCTCCTTATTAATGATTATATCATTATTTTTAATGTTTGTCAACAACTATATTGAAATTTCGTCATCTTTTTTAAGATACTTTCCTACACCTGCATTTGCTAATCTATAGTACTCTGCATCCTCAAATACACATTTACTTGCATCAACAATTGAAACAACTGTGCTGTCATTCTTAGTCTTCATTAACTGATTACCTTGTGTGGTCTTAGATGTTTTTGAGTTAATAGAAGCTGTGTTGAATAGTCCTACTTTGTTAATACTAGACACCATAACAATATCAATGTCTTCTTGCCCCACATTGAAGTATAAAGCTTTTGCTCCAATGTAATATGCATTTGCTAACATCTTTCTGTTTGTCTTAGTTGCATAAGCCGACAATTCAATTTTAGCAAGTTTACCTGTATCAAATCCTACAAATAATGTTCCTTTATAGTCATTTGTTACAGTTGTAAATAGAATCTTTTCATCTTTCAATTCTAATAAGGATGGTAAATACTCACCTAATAACGATGGCTTGCTGTCTTCAATTTCATGTGTTTTATATTTATAACAGTTATGCTTATCAGTGAATACTAGAATATCTGAATTATTAGTTGTTTCAAATTCGCTAATAATCTCATCATCTTCTTTTAACTTCAAGTTGAAGTTTCCACGTAAAGATGTCAATGGAAGTTTCTTCAAGTATCCTTCTTTTGTTACGAATACTTTTACATTGTAATCTTCAATTTCTACGATTTTCTTTGTTGCTTTTGCTACAGCAGTTGCTTCAATGATTCCAGATTTACGCTCTGTTCCATATTCCTTCTTTGCTTCTTCTAATTGACTGATAATCAATTGTGCAAGTCTTGTGCGATTACTAATTAAATCTTGTAAGTCTTCCACTTCTTCTTCAAGCGTTTCAATTTCACTTGTGCGCTCGATTAGATGTTCTTCGTTCAATTCATGAAGTTTAATTCCCCCAACGTATTCTGCTTGCTTCTCATCAATGTCAAAAGCATTAACAAGGTTTCCAACAACATCTTTCTTTTTCTTTGTTCCTCGAATGATTTTAATTGCTTCATCTAAATCTAATAATATTTCTTTTAATCCAAGTAATAGATGTCTTTTTGTTAATTTCTTTTCAACATCAAATTGTAAGCCACGTTTTACTGTCTGTGCTCGGAATTTAACCCATTCATGAATAATGCTTTTAACACCTAATACTCGTGGTCTACCATTAATAACAACGTTAAAGTTACATGGATATGTAGACTGTAAAGCAGTCATCTTGAAAAGTTTTTCTACTAAAGCTTCTTTGTCAACATTTTTTCTTGTTGTAACTAGGACACCTTTAGACTTAATACCATAATTGTTATTTACATCAGTTACTTCTTTTAATTTTCCATCTTTAACTGCATCTGCAATTTTGTCAATGATAGCTTCAAAGTTTGCTGTATAAGGAAGTTCTTCAAATAAGATTCCTTCTTTTGTGAAATGATACGTGGAGCGAATAGTAAATGTTCCTCGACCAGTATCAAAAATTCTCTGAAACATATCTTTATCATAAATAACATTTCCACCTGTAGGGAAGTCTGGAGCTTTTATGTAATCTTCTACCTTAACTGTATTAGGACTCTTAATGAATGCAATTGTATAATCTACAACCTCATTTAAATTAAATGGTGCAAAACTACTTGCCATCGCAACTGCTGTTCCAATTTGTGGATTCATCAATATGAATGGAAGTGTTACAGGAAGCAGTTTAGGTTCTTTTAATGTCCCATCATAGTTGTCAACCAAATCAACTGTATTCTTATTCATATCCTTGAATAATTCTTTTGCAATTGGTTCAAGCTTGATTTCTGTGTAACGTGCCGATGCATATTGCATATCACGTGAATACTGCTTTCCAAAGTTTCCTTTAGAATCAATAAATGGATATAACAATGATTCTGCATCTCTTGACATACGTACAAGTGTTTCATAAATTGCTCCATCACCATGAGGATGTAGGAACATTGTCTGTCCTACAATCCCTTGTGATTTCTTACGACTACCTGTAAATAAACTCATTCTTCTCATTGTTTCTAAGATACGTCTTTGTGATGGTTTGAATCCATCAATTTCTGGTAACGCTCTGTCTTGAATTACATATGCCACATAAGGCATATAATTTTCTCTCAAGACATCAATAATGCTCTTTCTCATTACGTTATACATGAAATAAATCATTCCCTTCTATGTTACTAGTATATCATTATTTTTGATTTTAGTCAAGTGCATTTTCAATATATTCATGTAAATTTTCTTCTACATATTCTTTACGACCTGCTAAATCATCTCCTAAGAATAAGTTGAAAGTGGAAACAACTTCTTGTACATCATCTGGTGTTACTTCAATTAAACGTCTTGTCTCTGGATTCATAGTTGTATCCCACATCATTTCTGCTGTGTTCTCTCCTAATCCTTTTGAGCGCTGAATTGTATAACTTGATAGTTTAGCAATCTTTGGAAGAATTTCATCTTTCTCTTGGTCACTATATGCAAATGTAGAGACTTCTTTACCTTTTTCATTCTTGTGTTGAATTTCATATAATGGAGACTCTGCAATAAATACCTTACCTTCTTCAATTAATGTCGGTACTAAACGATGAATCATTGTTAATAAAAGTGTTCGAATGTGGAATCCATCAACGTCTGCATCGGTACAAATTACAACTTTAGACCAACGTAAATTTTTAAGGTCAAAAGTATTTAAATCTTTTGCATGTTTATTTTTAACTTCAATTCCACAACCTAAAATCTTAATTAAGTCTACGATAATTTCATTGTTAAAGATTTTCTCATATGGAGCTTTAAGACAATTTAGAATCTTCCCACGTAGAGCATAGATAGCTTGAAACTCTGGGTCACGACCTTGTTGTGTAGAGCCTAATGCTGATTTACCTTCTACAAGATAAATTTCTGTTACACTTGCATCACTAGACTTACATGTTACAAGACCTTCAACTCGTGCAGTAATATTATTAACTGTTCCAGATAATTTCTTCTTGAAGTCCATACGAGTCTTCTCAGCACGTTCACGACTTTGTTTTGTTACAAGGACTTGCTTTGCAATTAGTTCCATGTCCTTTTTATGCTCTACTATGTATGATTCAAAATATGATTCTAAAGCATTCTTCATTACATCTTCATAATACTTTACATAAGATGCAAACTTTGTCTGATTGGCATATACTGGAAAATAAGATTTAAAGTTAACAACATAATTTAAACCAACTACAACATCATCTTTTGTAATTTGCTTTTCATCTTTTTTGTAAAGGTTATTATCTCGCAAGAATCTATTAATAATATTTCTCATTCCTGCTACAAATCCATCATAAATAGTTCCATGATGAATCAAATTACTACCATTTAAAAATTCAATCTGTGTAATTCCTTCATCTTCTCGTGTGTATTTCATTGCAACAGAAACCTTGATATCATCTTTTACAATCTTACCTTCTTGTGTTGTCTCATGTGAAATGTCTCGATTAAAGACGATTAAATCATGCAAGTCATTTAAGTCTTTTGTTTCTTCTTGAAGGAAGTCTACAATGCCATTTGCATATTCAAATTCAAATGTTTGGTCTGTCACTTCATCTGTTACTTTGATTCGTCCTTCAATTAATGATGCTTGTTGAGAAGCAATTTCAGTTAACTCACTTAATTTAAAATAGTTGTCTTCGAAAATATCATCATCTAATTCATATGTAATCTTTGTATAAGTCTTATCTGATTTACCAATCACTTGTAATGGACTAGAATTATCACCTTTGTGATAAGATATTGAATAGATATTTCCATCTGGTCTTGCTACTTCAAATGTCACATCTTGAGATGAGAATGCTAATACAGTGTTGAATACACCATTTACCCCAACAGTGTAGTCACTATTAGATACACCATTCTCATATTTTGTCCCTGCAAACAATGTCTCAAATAACAGTTTGTAATTGTCAATACCTTCATCATTTTGACCTTCTAATGGTAATCCTTGACAATTATCAATGATAGTTGTTTTCTTATCGGTATGACGAATAATTTCTACTTCATCACCACGACCTTTATTAATTTCATCTGCACAATTTCCTACAATCTCTTTAATCGTATGTAATACAGCAATGTGGTTAGAAGCTCCCAACCAAACAGATATACGCTTTCTAACTTTCTCTTTCTCTGACAATTTCTTAATGTTCTCTGACATTCAACATACCTCCAATACTTGATGTTACTAGTATATCATTTATTTTTACGTTTGTCAACAAAAAAGAATGATTTTCATCATTCTTTTTAAAAAATTTCAAATTCAAATATGTATGTATCAACTAATGTTGATGTTTCAATATTATATCCTGCTATTCCTGTCCAGTATCCACCTTTAGTTTGTTTAATTTTTTCTAATACTTCTTTACTAGGTTCTGCATCTTTAAAATATTTTTTATAATATTCCGTGTTCATAACTACTTTTACTTTTTTCCCAAATTTGACCTCTGCTCTCATAGCTTCTTCAATAAGTTTATCCTCTGACTTTGCACTTCCAAATTGAGGATACATTTTATGAATCTCATTATCTTTCATCATATCAGACAACTCCTTTTTTCTCATTCTCTCATACATTTTTTGAACGTCCATATGATGTGCTCTCACATGGACTCGCACCCAAAACTTATACCAATAATCATATGTGTATAAATCCCAGATACTTCTTGACATTTTAGAATCTAGAGTTTCGTTTAGATTTTTTACCTAACAATAACATTGCAGGAATCCAAAATACAGCGAATGTTGCATAACCTGCTAGACCTGCAAACAAGATTTTAACAAGACTCCAACCTAATACTGCTCCAGTAGCTCCTGCTGTGAAGAATGAAACTACTCCAATGATTCCTCCACCTAACATAAGGAATACTCCTACATAAATTGCCATAATAACCGCTAAAGCCATAAGTACTGCTACTGTTAATCCTTTTAACATTTTCTTCATAATATCATCCTCCTAATATCTTCCAGAATTATATTCGTCCCACATCTCTTGATATCTCTCATACATATACTCATGACATCTTCCACAAGCCCAATAATAGTTTGATAGTTGGTCTACATACGCACAATTTTGATGTAGTAGGACAGGTTTGGTAAACTCTTCTCTACATTGCGGACACTTCCCAATAGCCATGTGCCAGATATGCTTACCTTTTGTCCTCTTAATCCACATTAGATGATACTCAAGCCATATCATTATGAATTTCTTTCTTCTATTCCATATCATCGGTGAAACTCATCCTTACTGAAATGTCTCCAGAATTTGTCATAATCTTCTTTTGAAACTCTATGTCGTCCACTTCCGTTACATTGGTCACAAAGTTCCAATTCTCCTAAGTAGTTCTGACTGTAAAAGTTTCCATCACAACCTAAACACGGTATGTAAAATTCTCCTAATGCCAATCTAACTTCATCAACACTTAACTTGTTAAAGCACTCCAAACACATTCCTGCTTTGTCATTATCACTATCAACTGCCACATGAATATAATCTAAACACTTCTTACATACGATACGTTTATAATTTGACTTTGCCATAATATCATCTCCCTTGATAACATTATACTATTATTTTTGATGTTTGTCAACCCTTAAACCATTTAATTATTTTTTTAATGAAAGTAAGTTCTTCTTCTTTTTCTTTAAATTTAGACCTGTTATTAGATAGTTCTTCATATTGTTTCATTCTTGGAAGTTCTTGTTCTAATAATTCAATCATTTCATTTGTGCATCTCTTTTTAGACTTTTCATATTGAGAGATATTTATTCCTGTTACATAATCAGAATAATAATGTATAACATCGTTATCTGTATCATATTTTTTATCAGTGATTTTTATTTTTTTACCTTCTACCTGTACTGTTTCTCCTACGTTTGGAGTGTATGATAATTCTTTTTCAGCTATAAAAATAGGATATTTAAATAAATACTCTATTTCACAAATAAATGAATCTGAATATGTATAATCATCTGAATCTCTATATTTCTTCAAAACTTCTATTAATCTTTCTACTGATTCTACACTGAGATAATAACGGTCAGTGAAATGTCCTAGTCTGTCTTTCAATTCCCAATAATTAAACTTAACTACTTTTGTTTTTTCTTTGCCATAGAATTTTGCTTTCATTCGCTCACCTCTTCAAAGAAGTCATCAAATATTGATTTTTGATATAAATGTCTATCACCATTTGATTTTTCAACAATGACTGCCCCATTCCATAAATCTCTTGTACCACCGTTTGCCCAAATATGATATCTCCCATCGTCTGCACCTTTATCAAACCATACTTCTGACAACATTGCTTTGTCAAAGACTCCATCTAATTTCATACCTTCAAACCATTGTACAGCTTTATATTCAATTGGCTTTCTAATACATGTAAAATGTCTTAATTCTTCTCTTACCTCCATTAATACCTTTCCTAATAAGTTAAGTCCACGCCACTTTGTAGGGTCTGTAGCATCTCGATGTTTTTCACTAAGACCAATACCCCAAATTTTATCTGTCGGACTAGCTTCTACCAAAATCTTATTTTCTGTTGCGAGAATCTGTTTCTTTAATTCTGGTAAAGTAAACTTATCTCTAAGTACTTCTTTATAAATTTTTTCACGATTTTTAATCCATACATCTTCATTAAATGGGATGTCTTTGCTACGACCCCAGAATTTACAACGTGCAGGTGTATCAGACTGCATTATTTCATGTGCAACTCCAATTGCCCCAAACAACATTGCTTTACGATACATAATTGCTTGTTCAGACCATTTAAATTCAATGCCTTTATGTGTAAATGGTGAGTAATAGAAGTTAGAATAAACATCTTCACCCATCCAAAAGAAAACAAATTTATCAGTTACTCTCATTCAATCACCCCTCGTTATTATGTTTGAGTTCCATTTTAAATTGAGTGCCTTCTAACTCATGTGCTTTAACAAGTTCATATCCTCTGCGATGCATTTCTGTTTTTACTTTGAAAATATTTGTCTCTGGATAAACACTTTCAGCAAACATGATTGGTTCTTCTGCCCAAATCTCTTTCCAGTCTTTTCTGTTAGTCCAGTATGTACCAGTTTCTTTATGATGAATCAATTCAGCTTTATGATTTTCCATTTAATCACGCTCCCACATATATAAATTCAGATGTATCATATATTAAAAACATAAACATAAACATTACGAAATTAATTGATGCTCTTCCAAATTTATCTTTTTTCCACCAGTAAATCATATTGTATGAAGCCATTACTATACCAACCATTGATAATGTTTGCATTATATTCTCTACCCAAAACATATTATCACCTCTTAATAGTAGTATATCATTAATTTTGATGTTTGTCAACAGGATAAAAACATTATTTTATTAAGCTTTTATCATTAATTCATAGTAATCTTTATCTATATGAAATGTTTCTACATAATACATACTCTTATACCCAACAAGTTTACCACTTTGATTTTTATAATTGATTCTGTCTGATATAGTGTTTGGTTCTCTTGATAACTTCCCTACATTGTCAGTGTACCATTGTAAAAACCATAAGAATACCAATCTTTTAACTTCTACCATTTCTCTCATTGAATCACCCATTTCTCAATTCAACTAGACTAGCTAAAGCCATAGACCTAGCTTTCATAAGTTCTGCTGTTGTTTCTTTATCAGACATTCGTATAAGAGAATCTATTTCTTTTATATGGTCTAGAATCATTACTTCAATTTGTGTTTTAGTTTTTAACATCTTACCACTCTCCTTCTTCAATTTCAGCATAAAGACCATCTGCATTTAAAAAGTCACATAGTATCTCTAAATCATCACTAGCCACTACCATATCCCATTCAAGACCTTCATAACCATACTCTTCTTGAAGACTTTCTACAGCACTTCTGAAACTTCTAAATTCATATTCTCCATCATTTACAACTAGAATCATATTAATCGCTCCTTACTTCTTAATTTGTGTATATGCAAACCATACCAAAACTCCTGCAAAGATACAAGTGCCAATTAATCCTAATCCTCCAAGTGACATCTCAATCACCCCTTTATTAGATTATCGTTTAATCCACTGTATGTCTCTCCAAGTCTTGTGATAGCCATAATCCATTGACCCACTATTCATCTGTTCTACACAACGTTGTAGGATTGTTGCTCTCTCAAGCCATCGCCACTCTTTGTTTATTTTCTTTGGTAAGAAGAGAAACTTAGTAATGGTTCTAGAATCACCTACAGCAATAAAATCCCATTTAGACCTCCATCGCATTTATGCACATCTCCTTTATTGTTTCTCTACGATAACTTTATATCCATTATCTGTAACTGACAATTGTGAGAAAGAATATTTCAACAATTTATAACCTATTCCTTCAAAGGCTTTACCGTTTATATCCATTATTTTATGTATGTCTTCATTGTTGCGACCTGCTAGAGTCCATGTATCATGAATTTTACTACCTTCATCAGACTCACTATAAGTTAGATTAACTATATATAAATTCAACATATCATCCCTCCTATAGTCCTTGTTTTCCTACTTTTTCACATGAAGTCCAAGTCATTTGATGACAAGTATGACCTAGTAATTTGTTTGCTCTTTGTAAAGATTTCTCAAATTCCTTTGCATCCTCTTTGCTTCCAAAGAATTGTGCAGTTTCTTTTATTTGATTACTAAACTCTCCATAACGTTTATACCATCGCACTACCCATGTATCCATTCCTGTTTCTAAAGTCTTATGTCCCTTTTTGAAAATATTTATGTTAAACATAACAACACTCCTTTTGTTTTGTTATTTAAAATAATCTTGCCTATTAAACTTTACTTTCCGATGTTCTGGGTCAATCAATTCTGGTTTGATATTCTTATTTAGCCATCTTTCTGCTTCATCCTCTGTAGAGAATTTCAACACATCACCATCTTCATCTGTGAAAAATTTATCTTCATCATAATCATATTCATCAAACCATTGCATACATACAACTGTAAGCATTCCATTTAATCTTGAAGACTGGTATATTTTATAATATATATCGTTCATATTGTCCTCCTTAATAATAGTATACCATTATCTTTTAGTTCTGTCAACAATTATTTAATTGGTTTTAATTCAGTAACTCTGTCTATATTAACTACTAATTCAACTTCTGCCCCATTGTCTCCTACTGTTTGGCGAAACTCATATAGGATATTAGCTCCCAAACTGACAAATGAAACTTTTGTTACAGGTACATCATTCAACATTTTCCAATTCAACTTCAATTCTTTAACTCTAGCATTATTATCCTTAAAAACAGCTATGAAATCCAACATATTATCAATCCCCTTTTATTTTAATAAAAATCTCTACTACTCATACCAAATGTTTTTAGACCACAAGATTGATTGCAAAATCCATATCTCATAGCATATCTATCTCTTGCATCCATTTGCTTGCCACAACCCGTACAAACTTCATATACCTTAGTAAATCTCCAACGTTGTTTCTTCATTGTACTACCTCGTAGCTTTCATCTAATACCCATTCCTCTTCTAATTCATACCAGACATCTCCATTATCTCTATTTACTTCAATGAAATATGTATATTGCCCTTCAAAATCGGCTTTTGGAGATACATACATTATTGTAAAACTAAAACTATCTCCACGAGTGTCTGTGAGTTTTTGACCAACTTCATATTTAGGTTGTTTCATAGTATCCTCTCCTTGTTAAAATTATCCTTTTATTAACTTCTTGGTTCTGCCACACCTTCCATACCTTTAGGGAATCTGTAATGTGAAACTTTATCTGGCATTATGTAAGTAGTATAGTCTATATGTGCATTTTCCTGCACGATAAAAACATCATCTCTACACATCATATCTAATATTTCTCCAACATTTTTTGCCCAACACTTCAATACTGTCCCATTCACTAATACAATTTCATAAATCATATAAAATCCTCCTTTATAAAATGTAGTTTTTATTCACTAAATTCTTTTACAAATACATCATAAAATTCTTTACTAACTTCTTGTTTGCTTGTGCTACCCCAATCATCTAATGCTAAATAATATTTCCCATCAGACTCATAAACATGTACAGTTCCATAATAATTAGACACTAATGTATAAACACTCATATTATCAATCTCCCTCTTCTTCTTCAATAAATTCAAATGAATCATCGTCAAGGTCTATAATCACATTACCAGATTCAGAAGCTACTTCTACAATTCTATCTGCTCTCCAAACCTCTATAACCTCATAATATTCATCTTTAATCCAACGAAATGTATCATCTTCAAATATATCCTGCAATGCTTTTACATGTGTATAGACTGCATATTCATCACGTAACTCCATTGTATCACCCTTTATAAAATGTAGTTTTATCCCCTTGCTAACTGTTCAATAAACTCCTGTATGCTAACCCCTTCTGATTCATCAAACCAATCCCCCACCACAATTCTCAAATCTAGAGAGCATTCTACACTCCAGTTCGCTCCCTCTCCCCAATATAAACTTAGAATTTCATTGATTAGTTTATCTTTATCAACTATTACATCTCTATATGGTACATATTTGACTCCATCAATATAAACTTCTTTTGCCATATTATCGACCTCCATTATTTACCATTGCTTGTTTGTAAGTCAATATCTGGCACAATTGCTTCTGGTCTGAATAACACTTTGTAATGGTATGCACTCTCATATTTTGCATCAGTTTGCTCAATAAAGTAAGTCACATTATCACTCAAACCAAGATAATGCTTCTTATATTGTCCTTCACCAACTTTGCAAGTTACAGAAATCTTCTTGCTGTCACCTGCATCAAGCGCACATAACCCCTCAATTGACAGTAAATACTTATCAGTAATACCATTAACGAATACTACTCTACGTTGTACTTCAAATGAATCTGCTGATTTAGATAAATTTTCTGAAACTGTATCCGCTTCTGTTCCACAACCTACTAATCCTACAATTGCCATAAGAGATAATAAACCTGCCATTAGTTTCTTTTTCATATTATCATTCTCCTTTATGTTTTATTTTAGTTGTAATCTGGAATATACTTGCCACTAAACATTGACATATGAAACTCACATACATATTTATGATTTTTATTATCATAGATTAAATTAGGATTACCTTCTGCTGTAATTTCAAAATCATACTTCTCAGATAGTTCTGTTAATTCTTTGAGAAAAGCTTCTACTTTCTCTTTTTTATCCATAAATTACATTCCTCCTTGAAGCATGAAAAACTCTGTTACAGATAATTCAGAAAGTTTCACACGACTTAATGGTACTTCTGTTATACGTCTAATTCTTGAAAACCTATCTTTCATTTCATATTCTGTCTTTTCAGCTAAAGATTTTTCTATATCTTCATCATCTTTAGCTAATACAATCACACGATTCCCACTGCTTCCACCTATATCATAAAATACTTCAAATGCTTTCATATTATCGACTCCATTTCAATTTAAGTTTATCAAACCATAAACAAAATACTCTTTTACATCCATTACCATTATCATAGTATTTGTGAATGCAGATGATAGGCTTGCAATGTAAATCCCATTGGTCTTTACGATGAATCTTATAATCTCCTATTTGCATCGGATTCCTCCTTTAAATAAGTTAGGGGATAAACCCCTAACTATTATGTTCTATTTCGTAATGTCCAATTTGCATCTACAAGGAAGTTATTTAAATTATCATTGATAACATTGTTCTTGCCAAATGTCACATTATTTATTGAAGTATTATAATTTTCTTTATTGATAATAAATTCCTTTACATCCCCTGCTTTAAATACTAACTCTTGTGTATCCCAATTAATTGAATTTAATGCATCAGTAATTGTCATAGGCTCACTCCCAACGATTTCTTCTACTACTTCTCTGATAACCCATTTACCTTCATTGAATAAATGCGGTTTCAATTCTACTATTTGATTTGTATCAGCATACTTTAATCCTTCAATATCGAAATAAATTTTTCTTCCTGTTAATAACTGTAAACAATACTTAGATGGTTGATTTTGACTCGATATAATCCAAGAAAGAATACCAGAAAAATCAAATATTACATCCTCTGGTAGTGCTCCATCAGTATGTACAGGAGACTTGAAGTTTATATTATTACCCATAACATAATGTTTAACAAACCATGCCTTGCTTTCAAATATGTCTTTGAATGTTAAGTTTTTGAAGTTTATAAGTTTTGTTCCAGTAATTCCTGTAGAAACAGTTACACTATAACTTGACCCTCCAAAATCACCTTTAGCAGAATAAGCGTTTGAATCATTTACAGCTAAATTATATGCTTCTAAAAGTGTGTTCTGATTTTGTTTTACATCCCATAAATATTGCAATGTTTCATTTTTTAATTGGATTGATGTACCATCAGTATGATAAAGAAAATCATTTTGATATCCAATATCTTTCATTGTGACACTATCATTCGTAAAAAATTCCAATCCATTCTCATATTCGTTATATTGTGCTCGATTCAACAATGTTAAAAAATTCATTTTATCTGCCATAATTAAATTCCACCTTTGTTTTTATTTATTAACTCAATCAATACATCACCATGACAAGCTCTTGGTTTGCAGAAGCAACATAATGTCTTTCCTTCTAATTCATCCAGACTGTCAAGTAAATGTTGTTGTGTCATAATCCATTCACGATATTTCTCAATTGCTTCTTCTCTTGTATCTACTTTAAATCGTGCTTTTGTATTACTCATGTGAGAGAATGGGTTGCCCCACTTAGACCCTCTTCCTATGTAGATGTCATACGGAAGTTTGTGATACTTATTTACAACAGTTGTTTCATTCATCTAAGTCCTCCTTTGGAAACTTCAAATCTCTCAAGGAATGAGTTATTCTGAAATATCTTCCATACTGTTCCAGTCCAATGTAACCTTTTTTCTCTAGTGATAACAGTATTCTATGTACATTTAGTTCTGTAAGTTTTAAATCTCGTGATGCAAAATTCAGATACAACTCAGTTCTACCATAAAATGAAGAGTTCATTATGATGTAATTGTAGACCTTGTATTCCTTCTTACTTATTATATCATTATTTTTGTATTCTGTCCAGTGTTCTTCCAAAGAAAATGTAAAATTTTCATTTCTATTTTCCATAACATTATATTTAGGATTATAATAGTTAATAAAATATAACTCATAAATCTTCATTTCTGCTTCCACATCAAATGTCATATACTCAATAGTCTCACACTCATCATAACACCTCTTAGAGAGATGACCATGTGCTGTAAAGTGTTCTTGTGTCAGTCTTCTCTCAAGGTTGTTAGTCCTGCCGATGTAAATTGTATTATCATCTTTATCTAAAAATCTATATACATAAAATTTATTCTGCACTTTCCTCACGTTCCTCCAAGATATGCCTTGCTAAAATCAATTCAAGAATAATACTAGTAAACTTATTTCTCGTATCTTGTGTCAAAGGCATGTTGTTATTTGTTCTAATATGTGCAAGCATCATCTGTAATTCTGTTGTTGGTATCTTCTCCATATTTCCCCTCCTATTTATCAACCCAAACAAGTTTGATATCCATATCTTCACCTGCACGGGCTTTCTCATTAATTACTGTGAATATAGCTAATGAGATATAGTCGCTATGTCCTTCTGTTATAAATACATCATTCACATACAATTGAAACATATAGATTCCTACTTTCTATTTGAAACCAATGTAACGCTAATAACATCTTCTCCATCAGTCACTACATCAAATGTTGTTTCTTTTTCTTTACCTACCATTTTAGCAGTCTTTAAAATTTTATCTATATCATCATACAAATATCCATCTATATCAAATTCAGTAGCCTTCCCATCTTTCTCAAAGAATACTTTGTTGACGGTAATTTTCCCACTTTGATATGAATCAAGTTTAGAAACTTTTGCATCTGTAATTGTAACGTTCTCATTCACACTTTGATGACTACTATCAGTTGATTCACATCCCTGTAATAATGCCATTGTCAAAGCAAATGTCAAAGTAAATACTCCAAATTTTTTCATTGAATCACCCCTTATACTTATATAATGTTAAGATGTCTTCATGACCTTTAAACACTAATTCAATCAGTTTTAAAACTTCATTCCAGTCAGCTCCACCTCTATCACTTCCTAGTTTTACAGGAAGGGCAACTGTAAGACCATGTTGAAGTGCAAATGCTTTCAAATTCTTTAAAGAGTTTTCTAATGCATTCATAAGTGTATATTGACCAATCTTCCCATATGTATATTGACCAAATAAGTTAGCAATGTACTTACCATTTGATTCAACAACTAATGACTTACCTAAAAGGAAGCGTACAGACTTTTCTTTCTCTGCTTCTGTTACTAATTCTTTATATACTTCATAAGCCTTAGGATGCTGTTGTTTAATCTGTAGAGCCAGACCCGACCCCATAACTCCCATACAATTTACTTGATGTCCAATAATTTCCTCTTTTGCTTTTAAAATGTCTCCATTAATAATTTTAATCATATTATCAACCTCTCTTAATCATGATTTGTGGTGGTTCTGGTTTCTTATGTGTTGTTGGTTTTCTTTCTCCTGTTAAGCTAAATCTTGAAATATGGTCAACATGATAATATGTATCTCCTAATTTAATAAATTTACCTGTTCTAAGTAGTTGTTGTAGTTCGTCTTCGGTGATATTGATTGGTTTATATTCTCCATCAATTCTAAGATTGATTATCATTTACTCACCTTCTTTTTCTTTAAGTTTATCCATCTCCCTAAAATCACAATATTGTTCAAAGGCATTTAGTAGCATATCCTTTGCTTCATCATTCGTAACCCAACCAGTTTTATGAGCTTCTAGTATTTGCCCCATCTTTCTTCTAAGCAAAACTTCTCTCCATTTTTCGGGTGTAAGTTTACTCATGATATCTTTCAGACTCATATTAACCCCTCCTATCGTTTTCTTGTTCCAACTCCACGTATAGGCTCACTTGGTTTAGTTCGAGTTAAATAATTGACCTGTCGTACTATTTCATTAATTTTCTGCATCATTTCTGCTTGATTAGGTAGTCGAGTAACTTGTGTACCATCTTCTCTATTTTCTACGATAATACGTTCTAATTCTTTAATAATAGCCATTAAATTCCTCCTTTGATAAAATCAACATTTTATCCTGTATTTTGGGTTCAATATTTACCGTCTATAGACGGGATTTAAATTTTGCCTTTTTTCGATTTTCCCACTTTTCATAACTTTCTTGGTCTACAACATGCCAAAGGTCAAAAACATTCTTTATTATCGCTATCAGCATCATAAAAACAATCAAAGTACCTGCTGTGTATAATCCAAAGTCTATTAAGCTCATTTGACATCCCCTCCCTGTAAACCTATTATATCATTATTTTTAGTGACTGTCAACAAAAAAATAGCAGGTAAGAAAATTTTTATCCTACCTGCTGTAAAACCTTAAACAACATTACTGTACTTAATATATCGGCAGGTGAAGTTGCTTTTAAAATCTCTTTCACTTCAAACTTTCCATCTGACATATCAATCTTGTCAATCTTGTTCCAATATGCTATTATCCATTGTTCATCTGTCTTTAACTTCTTTCCAAACTTATTATGTAAGGCTGTGACATTCTGCATCAACTCTTGACTATTCTTCTTCTTCATGCTTATAGAAATCTTCCAACATTATTTGTGGTGTACAAATTTTTTCTTTCAATTTGAAATTGTAAAATTCATTCATAGACAACACTCCTACAGCATCAATTGTATCCCATTCATTTAGAATTGCACCATATCTACTATTTACTCTAAATTTAATTAGTTCCATTTCATCATATGTTGCAAATTTCATTGTTTCAAAAGTTTTTCCGATACACTTTTTACTTTCAATTGTGATTCCATTTACTCTCACAATAATTTTGTCAAATCCATTGCCTGTCAACTTGTTGAATTTTTCAATTGTACGAATATTTTCAATCGCTTCTTCTGGTGTCAATTCAAGGTCATACTCAATTGTTTGTTCATCACTATCAAGGTCTGGCAAGAATCGTTTAATGTACTCATTTAAGTTTTCTAGGTGTTCCGATGGCATTACAATACCACCTGCTTCTGGATGACCTAAAACCTCAATTTCACCAATCTCATTGAAATCAGCTAAGAAGTCTTTTAATGGAAATCCTCCATAGCTACGGAAACTTCCACTGATTGTACCTTTGTGATTACGACCTACAATTACAGGACGTTTAAATGTATCAGACATTTGTTGTGCTACAACACCATTAAATCCTTTTGATGTTTTGTCATCTAATACAACTAGAATTTTCTCTTTTAAATTTACTTTCTTAGAATAAGATTCTACTAAGTCCTTCTGAATGGCTCTACGTCTTTCATTCAACTTCTGCATCTTTAAACGTAGTGGTTTACATTTATTGTCATCATCTTCTAATAGTAAATCAATTGCTAGTCTTAATTCATCCATACGTGCTGTACCATTTAATAGTGGTGCGATTCCGAAACCAATTGCATTACAATCTAAATTCCAGTTGTCAATCTTTGCACCTTTTAAAATACGTGTAAGTCCCATTGTCTTCACATTTCGCAATCCTTGCAAAATTAAATATCTATTTTCTGGGACATTGACTTTCATAATATCTGCATACATTCCTACAGCAACTAAATCAATATAATCAAATGGGTCTACTTGGTCAAGTGTATCTTCCATTACTTGCATAACTTTAAATACTACTCCTGCACCAGATAACGCTTTATTCGGATATTTACATCCTTCTTGTTGAGGATTGACCATTAACACATGTGGATTAGGACGTTCAATTTGATGATGGTCTAAGATGATAATTTCTTTGCCTAATTCTTCTGCAATATACTTACATGCAATAGCATCATTTGAAGATGAATCAACTAAGATTAATAAATCACATGCCTTGATTTTTTCTAAGTTTTCTAGATTCAATGCTAATCGTTTAGTCTTAGATTCATCCTGTTCATCTTCTGGTAATTCTGATTGGTCTAAGCCTTTTATCTTAATCATACTTGCAATACCATGACCATCATTTCTTTCACCATAAATGAAATCTACTTTATCAGTATAATTTCTCAAGTATCGTATCATTGTAGAAGCAGAAGTAAGTCCATCTGCATCTGGGTCATATGATACAACAATATTTTGCTCTTTCATAAGAGCTAAGATAATTCTATTACCTGCTTCATCAATGTTCTTCATTAAATACGGGTCATGAAGCACACTTTCAGAGGGATTAAGAAACTCATCCAAGTCTTCAATCCCTCTAATTTTTGCTATTTGTTCACTGATATCATCACGCTTCCTTACTTTCACCTTCGCCTTGCGTTGAATCCACTTTACCATTCACAATCTCTCCCTTTGAAACCTCATCCTCAAGATGGAAATTTTCTTCTGTGATATTTTTATTAATATTTCCCATAGCTTCATATCCTTCTGCCATCTTAATGTGTCGTAAAAGTTTCGTAACACCTTCAACAAAATCAGCAGTAGCTTCTTGTAATAAGATTTTTTCTAATTCTTGTGCATCGAATACATCACCAACATAATTTGTAACTAAATCTAAATCATCCTTAGTGATTCCTAATTTAAACATTTGTTCCGCTAAAAACGTTTGCATTTTATTCATTTCTAATACTGCCATACCTTTATTCATTTTTCTCACGTTATCAAGTATTTGTTGTTTTTTCATGTTCATTTCCCCTTTATATTATTATTTTTTGTGTTTATGTTTAACAAGAAAGGCTAAGAAACTCTTAGCCTATTATTTTTTGAATCCACCGAAAAATGTTACTTTACCGCCCATTTTCTTTGCTTCTAATTGAAGCTCTTTTTCAGCTTTGATTCGAGTTGTTGGAGATACCGTTGTAACCAACACATCCTTTTTAATTGTATTTCCTGCTTTGTCCTTGCTTGTTAATTCTACTACTGCATAGAAATGATGTCCTTTTACTGCTTTCATTTCAACGTGACGGTTGCCTTTAAGAATGTTTTTGTTAATTTTCATAGTGTAATTCCTCCAATAAATTATTATTTTTTGTTTTTGTCTTTACTTTATTATATAATAATCATCATAAAAAGTGATGGATTATATCGAAATTAGTCGATTGCCTACGCCCTTTTAAGCTTGAGTCGCTTCTTCTAATGTCACATACTCAACAGAGTTCATATGTGCTAAGAATTGCTGTTCTTGTTCTTTTGCTCTACGTTGTACCTTTTGCTCTTGACCTAAGTCTATGTATGGTTGTAACTCTGTGTACGCTCTTAGAGAGTACTGTTGCGTATCTAATCTTGCTTGGCGTGAATCTTGGTAATCTACTTGACTCTTTAATGAGCCTTTAAATTGATGATACTGTTTAACGAATGCAATCATTCTTCTTCTTTCATCAATTCTTTCTTTGATGATTCTTCGAGTGCGTTGTGCATCTTGAAGTTTTTTAAATAATCCATAACCCATAGATGCGTTACATTCTACAAATTCTATTGTGTGTTCAAGGTCTACAATCTTTTTGTCGATGATTGACATCTCTCTATTTAGCTCATCTGTAACATCTTGGTCTAAACTCATTGCAATTTCTTCTAAAGCTTTGAATGCTACAGCTAAATTCTCTTTATAATCTACTTGGAATGGTCTTTCATTAACTTGAGCTAAAGTTTCGTTAATTTTTGTGTTTGTCATAATATCATCCTCTTTTCGATTTTATGTTTGATTGATTCTCTATCAACCTTGTAATCTTATTATATCATTAATTTTTATGCCTGTCAACGTTATTTATTACATTATTTTAATTTTTTTAGGCAATTTCTACTTCAAAGATATAATCTTCTTCAAGCTGTTTCCAAATCTCGATACCTGCATCTATTGGTGATTGTTTGTCTGCCAATAAATCGTCAGTATCGAACATTGCGTAAACATTACGTCCTTCAAACATTCTTGCATTCTTTTCAATATCTTCTTGGGGAAGTCCTTTGTCGTAGCATAAAACAATGTCAATGTCAAGTCCTAATTGTTTAATCATTTGCACCTGTACCTCTGAAATACCAGATGCTCCAATTGCTACGCTGTTGTAAATTCCATTTTCAAAGAGTTTCATACAACTCTTTTCTCCTTCAAATATGTATACTCTCTTCTCCATCAAAATATATTGATGAGCGTAATGGAAGTTAAACCATTCTTGACTGTTATTACATCTACATAGATAAAGATATTTGAAATCTGCATCTTCTTCATCTACCATTAATCGACCTTTAACTCCTACAAGCTGACCAAATCTGTTTCGTAGAGGAATTGTTATACGATGTGATAAAGCATCAACACCTATACCATACATTACTTGAGTCTCATAACTTATCCCCTCATCAATCCAATCTTGAAATGGTAGAGGTTGACCCCAATAATAATAATCCTCTAATGTTTCTTCTGGAATAACTGGATTAGGTTTAAATTCAACCCTTCTTTTACGTTTTCTAATGATGTCTTTGAGACAAGCTGTATAATCTTTTCTCTTTTTTACTACACCATTAATATATTCAGTCCATCCAAGAAGTTCACATATAAATCGTTTTGCGTTGTTTAAATCTCCTTGTACTTCATCTTTACGCTTTTCGTGTGCCAAATATGACACTAAGTTGAAAATATCTCCATTAAAACTTCTGTTACGTATAGAGCAGGAGATATTTTCATCTGCCTTGGCTTGCACTGCTCTAGGATTGCTAGAGTGATGATGTTCTGGTAATCTTGCACAATACAAGTTACCACGTTGTTCAGTATGTATGTTCTCACACTCTAGAGCTTCCAAGATTGTTTCAATTTTGTCCTCTCTTAATATCCTTTTCTTGATTTCTTTCAAATCGTTGAAGTTGGACATTATTATCACCTGCTTAATACCAATTTGCTATATACTTAGTATATCATTATTTTTTATTTCCGTCAACAATTATTTTTAAGATTTATCTTTTGGCACTGTACACCATCCAATTTCAGAGAATGTATTAGTATGGAAATGTGGTTCGATTACTAATACTGGTAATCCTGTATCATTCGCTTGACCAAAACGATTCTTAGGGAAAAACATAAGGTAATAAGTCTTTCCTTCTTCAAGTTTAAATTCAACTTTTTCATATTTCCCACTTGGCATTTTCTTTAATCTCCAACATTTTAATTCATGTTTACCATCCTCAAGTTCACTTGACCAAACTGGACGAAACATCATAACAACAGATGCTTCATTTTTTGATGCTTTCCCTTCTCCAATAGCTTCATAATCTAAGTATCTATTTCTAATTGCATTATCCGCTAACTGGAATGTGACAAGTGTTCTGAGGTTCATACCCCCTGCATTTTTACGTGTAAGACGATAAATAGTCTTCATGTCCTCTGTAAATGTGACCCATCGAGTATCATGGTCTGATTCCTCTGAAACCTTATGTGTATCAATCACCAAATTGTGATATCCTCTATTTGCCCAGAATCTAACAATCTTTTCAAGGTCTTTTATTACATATTTTTCCATAAAGATTACCTTGATTAAAGCTTCTTCTCCATTTAACATTTCTTTCATTGTTGCAAATGCTGTTCTGATTTTATTTTTATCTTCTTCATTTAATTGTCCATTAAGCATTTTCTTTCTGTCTAATACCATCTTATGCTCTGTCCATAGAATTGTTAAAACAATTTTCTGACGGAATGCTTGAGCATCTTCTTCATTAAGTACAACTATTGCCTTTTCACCGTTCTTAATACAAGACATGACAACTTTTTCAGCAGTAATTGATGATTTCCCTGTTCCTCCGAAACCACCTAGCATCGCCACGTGACCACGTGCAAGACCACTTGTAACACTATTCATTAGCACTCCATTATAGAATGGTAACATTTCTGCTGAATCTTCTTCTAATTTTCTAATAAATTCATCTGCATCAATATATAAATCTTCTGCTTCATATCTGTTGACATTTCCTAATGAAATCTGATTCACTTTATCGTTCCAGAAAATAGATAATTGTTCTCGTGTCATTTTTTCAAAATCATAATTACCACTCTTTAAGAATACTTTATCACCAAATAGCAACCATAGTTGTCTTAGAGTGTAATTGCGTTTAATTGTTTCATAGTAATATTCAATGTTATCTGCATTCTCTTTTACAATTTCAATTGCATCTTCAATAGTATTCATACCACCTAATGCATCAAACTCTTCTTCTACGTTCCATTCTTTGACTTTAGTATGTACTGTAATCGTATCGAATGTTTTAATACCTTCATCATACATTCGTCTTCCTAACTCAAAATAGAAGCCCCATTGGTCATGTACAAATTCATCTTGAGATAATCCATCATTATATTCTGCGTAATTAGTAAAAGGGTCTCCCCATAGTAACCCTGCAAAGTATGCTTCGTTAATCTCTGCCCCTTTATTAATCTTCTCTACAATCTTTTCAATCTCATCTTTAGTATTGACTTTTGCCATTCTATCATTCTCCCTTTATCAATCTAAGAAAGCGGAAATATCATTCTTGCGTGTTGGTTTCTTGTAATTTGAAACATGTTCTTCTTGTACTTCCATTTGTTCTAATTGCTTTTGTGCAATAATATCAGCTCTCTTACGGTTTTTAACTCGTTGCTCTACAAAATAAATCTTATCAATAATAATTGACAAGGCATACTTGAATGCTTGCATAAATCCATTAAATCCTTTTGTTCCATTATAATATTCAATTGTTTCACTACAGTAATCAAAAGTTTCCTCAATTAACAGATAATCATAACCCTCTTTATATCGTTTTGTTACATCTTGCTTCCCATAAACTGGCTCACCATTTCTCAATTTCTGTAAGAATGGATAAGCTTGTGGTGGCACTGTACTTACACCATAAATCTTTTTCAGTGTCTCTACTAGTTTGTCAAGCTTTACAGCTTCTTCGGCTTTAAACTCTTTTTCTTGTTGATGTTCTGCAAAACAATGTTTGTGATAGAATTTTCGTAGAGGTCTCTTGTCTCCTACTATCTCAAACTCCATATCTTCTACGTTTGTATCTTCAATTTTACATCGCTGACACTTTCTTGTACGTTTAGCCAATATGACCAACTCCCTTCGATATCAATATATCATTATCTTTTGTTATTGTCAAGGATTATTTTGAAAAATAAAGACCACTCTATTGAGCAGTCTTTATAATGTTTGCAACTTTTGCTTCTACTTCTTCTGGTGATAAATTGTCTGTAATAATCGTGTGTAAACGAATAGTACCATTACCAACATATTTCATATAAAAGTCATGAAAGACTCTCTCATAACCTTCTTGCTGTAACAATGATTGTCTTGCATTTTCTTCTGCTTTTCCAAACGATACTTTATCTCTAATTAAACGTTGTTGTAAGATTTCTTCATCTTCTACTTTCAAGAATACGATATCAATATCTAATCCAATTTGAGATAATATGAATAGTTCTTTTGAAAGAAAATTATATCGCTCTGTAAAGTCATAATCTTTATATAACTGTGAGTATACTTGTTCAGAAAAGAAAAATCTATCACAAATCAATTTAATATCTTCCTTACAGAATCCATGTAAAGTACTAATCCAGTTAATGTAGTATCTATATACTTTTTTCATTCCTTCATAGCCATCATCATGAAAACCTGTAAAGTTAATCAATGTCATTTCTGAAATCTTATCACGCATTTTTCGTGCCACTGTAGACTTACCAGAGCCACGTGTACCTTCAATAATTGTTATGTGTGCCATAAAACCTCTCCCTAATTTAAAATAGTCACATTAACATTCCTACGACCCCAATTATCAGTGAGGTTACTGTTAGCCATTAATATATCAATCCTATTACCTTGAATAGCACTTCCTGTATCTAAAGCAATATATGTACCTAATCCTTCAATCTCTACAATTGAATTTAACGGTATAACATCTGGGTCTGTTGCAATGATTCCCATACCATTGTAAGTGATGCTACTAGAGATATCTAAACCTGTTCTAGTAACAACCTTTCCACCATATGTACCGTTTTCTGACGGATGATTTGTATATGCTGTTGCTTCAACTGTAATTGTTCTACCATTCTTTTGTTCTACATTATTTGTCTTTTTCACATCACTTCCTTTCTTCTGTTTTTTAAAATTTAATTCTTTCTCCAACTCTGAAATCTTAGACTCATAATTCTTAATCTGCGAATTTTGTTCTTCAATCTTCTTAGTTTGGTCAGTAATCTGTTGTTCCTGTTTCTTTGTTGTCTCTTCTGACTGTACAAACTTCTTTTCGATATCCTTCATTTTTAATTCGATATCGTTAATACGGGTATTCTTATCAGCATTGTCTACATTTAATTTATTGATAATTTTCTTATTATCACTGATTTCCGCATTCTTTCTGTCAATTGTGTTGTAAGAATAAGCACCAACGCCTATTGTCAACATTAAACTGACTGTCATCACTCCACTTATCATAATTTTTTTCATTTCATCGCTCCTAGTTTAGCCTTATTATGAGATGTGGTAGGCTGAATATCTCAACCTACCACATTATCTCTTTTATGTATTAAGCTAGTTCTTTAACAAATTCTAATACTTCTTGTAAATCTTCTAAGTTGTTTGATTTTTTATAATCAATTGCACCTGTTACTTTTTTAAATTGACCTGCACATTTCTTTTTGTCTGCTAATGCCATATCTGTCAATAGTTCTCCAATCTCTGCTTTTACAGCTTCAATTGCTTCTGCAACATCTTCATCAGTTGTTGATTCTACTGCTGATTTCTCAGCTTCCGCTTCTTGTTCAACCTGTACTTTTTCTGCTTCTTTTTCTTTCTTAGTTTTCTTTACAGGTTTTTCTTCTACTACTGGTTCTGTTTCTGTTTCTTCTTCAACTTCCTCTTTTGGTTCTACAACTTTCTTAGGTAATTTCTTACCAGATGATGCTTCAACAGCTTCTTTGAATGCTTTTAGGAAGTCAGCAGGTTCGTTACTAGTTGATGCAGGGAAGTGTTTGAATCGGCAACCTGCAAGGAAATTACCATCACTACGGAATCGTAACATGCGTTCCTCTTTTGGCTTACCATCTTCACCTTCTGTTGTCATTAAGTCAGCGTAAATAATGAAATCTGATTCACGCTCAATGATGTCAGATACTTTACCCATAACATTTAATCCTGTGTAATCGTACTCATAACCATCTTTATTTTTAATCTTACGTGTTTTTTCGTGACCAATTACTAATACGCCATATCCTGCCTTTTTAAGACGGTCAATTTGCTCATAGATAGCTTCACCAACCATTGTATATCCATCACCCCAAGGGATGTTAGCAATTGTTTTATAACGTTTTGCAGGGTTATCTTGACGGTTCGCTTGACGAATAACATGTTTTGTAGCATAACGTTCTAATGCTGTGATTGTGTCAATGATAATAAACTTGAAATCTACTTCACTTCTATTTTCGATTAACTCGTCTACAACTTCAATGAATCCACGTTCTTCATTGTCTGTCTTTTTAGCTTTTACTTCTTCATCATCATCGTCTTCATTTTCTGCCCATTCAAAACCAGTGATAGGAATCGCAATTACACCATTCATAGTCTTATAACCAATCTCTGTACCTAGTAATAATGCATTCTCTAAACTACCGAAATGTTCTTCAACAACTTCAACTGCCCATGTTGTCTTACCGAATTTAGATTTTCCTAACATTGTCATGAAATATCCTTCTAATTTAGCTTCTGGTTTGTTGGCTTTTAATTTCTTTAAAAATGACATATTATAATTTCCCCTTTTTCTCTCAATTTATGAGAGAAGGGGGCTTTCTTCTCTAAGTTATTGCCCCTATGTTCTTAATGTTTCAGTTTAATATTTTAATATATTGTTATTTTTTACGTTTATGTATATCTTAGAATGGTAAATCGTCCTCATCAATACCTTCTAATGGATTTTCCTCTTCTTCTTTCTTTTTAGCAAATGGATTTGCTGTCTTAGATTTCTTACCACCTAAACCACTAGCTTTCTTAGATGATGTATCTTCTTCTTGAATTAATTCTTGGTTAGGGAAATCATCCTCATCATATACTCCATCCTGCCAATCTACTACACCTTGAATCTGTAAACCACTTTCAAATCGTGTTCCAGTATATTTTTCAGCATGTTTCGGTTGTGCTTTACCACCCAACCCACTTAGAAGATTCTTCTTACGTTTATCTTCTTTTTGTTCTTCTTCTGATTTTTCGTTTGTTGTGATAATACGGTTCACTGCATAGCCCCAAACAGTTAAAACATCACCAAATTTAACTTCTTTAGCTAACCCTGTTGCTAATTCTTTAAGTTCTGCATCTTCATTACCCTCTGAATCTTTGTAAACAACTTCAAACTGTTTGTCATACCATTTCTTACGGAAGTCAATAACACGACCTGTAACGATTGTTTTCTTTTCTTTTTTAATATGTTCTGCATCAATGAATACAAATTCTTGTGAGAAGTAATTCATTTCCTCTGCATCTTCTTTTGTTAAATCTTCTTCTCGGACAACGTGTACTTTCTTAATTGTCCATTGTACTTGTTCAATCCATTCTTTTGCTTGGTTCTGGAATTTATTGTATCGAATTTCACCTTCGATTTTTAATAAGTCACCATTTTCAACATTTTCTGATAGAATATCAGCTAACTGATAATCTGGTACACCATGACTAATAACCTTACCATCTTCACCAAATTCAAGACCTACACGTGCTTGAGGTGCTGTATATCCTTCTGCACGATACTCATCAGCACTTTCTAACCATTCTTCGTAAGGGATACGTAATCCTTTAAATTCTGCATCTTCTTTTTTCTTTTCACTATTCCATAAGAAAACTTCTGTTGGCTCGTAAGCATACATTTGTACTTGTAACGTATTTGTTTCAGATGTTCTGATACCAAATTTCATTTTACGGAATAATCGTCCTTCATTTTGACCGCTTTTTGCTTCATCTTCTACAAAGAATCCATCCTTATCTGCGTTAGTTACCTTTCCGATAAACTTAAATTCCGATTTGTTTTGTTTTAACTCTGTGCGCTCTTTTTTATTACGTGCCATTATTAATTTCCCCCAATATGTAATTATTTTTGATTTTTATGGTGAAGGAAAAGTTATGTCTTTTCCTTACTAACAATACTTAGTATATCATATATTTTTGCGCTTGTCAACTAATTATAGTACATACCGCAAAATATTTTTGTTTGGATTTTTTTGGAATCCGTTATAAATAGTTTCAAGCTCTACATCTTGATTGTGCAATTTGCATCCAATAAGGACGATTTGTTCTGTGTCAAACGCTTGCAAGAAAGTTTTCTCAAAAGCATGACGGATTCCATAAGTGTAACACATTTTTCTAAACATGTCAAATGATACGTTAGATTTTTTTATTTTCTCTTCTCTGTAATCTAGAAGGTCATCGGATACATTCTTGTTTCTACCTAAATGGGTTATGTAAAACGAATGGCAATCGCCAAACGTCTGAAACAATACTCGTGAATCCTCTGGCAAATTATGTGTTTCTATAAACTCTGTGATGGATGTATTTACCATTTAAAAACCCCTCTCCCAATAACATTATTTAATTGTCAATTAGTATCGTATCATGTTTGACCATTCTTGTCTAGTATGATTTATGTGAAACCACTAAATTTTCTGATAGCTATCACCTCCCTTTATTACGGATGTCTTTGTTCTTCATTTTTTGTCGCTGATTAAGTTCAGCATCAACATCAACATCAATTAATTCAAATATCTGATTATAATTTACTTTTAACAATTCACATAATGCATAAGCATACAGAAATTTCCAACTGTTACGATTAGAAAGAATATTCATGAATCCCTTGTATGAAATCTGGAGACCAAACTCTTTACAAATTTTGTCATGGAGTTCTGTATAGTCCATCTTTTGTGAGTCTAAAATGGCATCCAGTTTTGTCTTATTTAATTTGATGTCTTTTTTGTGAATCAAAAATGTACGCATACTTTGCTCCTTTAAAATTTATTTTGTGTAAGTTTGACGGATGATATCTAATGTCAAGAATCCTTTTAGATTGTGGTATGACTTCATATTAAATCGGTCTGCAACCACTTTTAGTTCATCTAAAGTAAGTTCTTCATCATTCATTTGTGATAGTAATTCATTTGCATAATAAACCATACCACTACGTTGTATAAATTTTGCAGTCAAACTTTTAATGCTTAATGTTTCTTTAATTACATCTAATCTTCTATAAATAACAAATTTGTCAGCAGGTTTATTTATATTGCTTTCATCTTTAACATTTGTTATAGAAGCTCTAATGACATAATCATTATCAATTAAATTTGTATATCTACCTACGTGTTCATTTTCCTCCATTTGACCATTTTTCTTTTCATATGTCTTTTGGTCAATAGCTTCTTGAAGTAGGTCTAATGTGCGCTCATCAACTTCTAGATAACGTTGTGTATACTTTAATGGAAATCCATTATCATCTTCTTTTAATGTGTTAGTTAAGTGTATTCTACCGTTTGCCCAATCAATGTCAGACTTCTTTAGGTTTCGAATTTCACTCATTTGTTTGCCCCCAACACCGATGAATGATAATCTTAGTATAACTGAATCTTGTGCATTCACACATCTGTCTTCATAACGTGCAAGCTGTTTCTCTGTCATATACTGTTCCATATTAGTTAGATACTTTTCAAAGTCAGTTGGCTTTAAGTCCTTTAAAACGTTATTCTTTACATATCCATGTTCAACACACCAGTTAAGGTAACTAGAGATAATACGACCATATGTTTCAGCAGTGTTTCTCGTGTTAGCCTTAAATCCGTATAATACTGTTTCCATTTCTTTTAATGAGAAGAAACGAATTTCTTTGTTTAATGATTCCTCGTGTGGTTTAGCATACTCGAATATACGTTTATAACTTTTGGCAGTTGACTCGGCAATCTCACCTAAAAACTTCTTCTTTAGATTATCCTTATCAAATAAAGAATTATCATTTATGTTTGTCATGGCTGTCATAGTGACCACTCCTAACTCTTGATTTTAGTCTTATTATATCCCCTTTTTCTAAACATATACCCTCTTTGTTACACATTTTTATCTTAACATTGATGTCGAATCATGTCAAAAAATTTAAGGTGGCAAAAGTTGCCTTTATAGAGGATATTTATTGTATGTTCATTTCTGGATAAAAGTGCAGTTTTATCAAGATATTAAGAGTGTCATTTTATCCTTTATTGACGGTACTTTTGATGACCTCTTATTTACTACTTAATTATATCATTAATTTTTTGGGCTGTCAACTTAATTTTTGTATTTATCTAACCCAGAAGCTCTCATATCAAAAGCTCCTTCTTTCATTAATGTAACACCATATTGCATCTTTTCTTTGTTGTGTTCTTTGATTCCATCATATACATAGTTGTTACCATTAAAAGCATTTTCGTATCCAGATAACAAAAGTCTATGACCATTTAAAAGGTCAAATGGAATGTCTAATTCTTTGTAACGCTTCAAAGTGAAATACGAATCTTCAATAACATTATATTCATTTTTTAATTCGTTTCTCCATTGTTCATTGTCAAATAAATTAGGGTTTGCTGTAGCTCTATCCATAATATCTTTAATGTTATTGAATGCTGTAATGCTTTTCGTATTCACTTCCTTAACAACTGTCATATATTCTTGTGTCAATTGTTCTTCGGATTTAGTCTCTATCTTTACTGGTTTCTCTACAGGTTTAGCTGTCTCAGAACAACCAACCATTCCTGTAATTAATAATGCCCCAAAAACTAGACTTGCTAACCTCAGTTTCATGATAATCATCTCCCCTACATTTTATATTAAATTATATGCTTATAATTTAATTTGATGACTAAAATATGTAGGTTAGGAGATTAAACTCCCAACACTTCCATATACTTATCGTAAATCGACCAGTCAAGCGTAGAGTGTCTATCTCTAAAATGATTAATCCAAACTGTAACAATTCTCTTTGTAGTAAGACTAAATACTACATTTAAGTTATAGCTTCGATTAACCATCGCTTTTGCTCTCAAGATGACTCTCTCTTCATAACGGTCTCTTCTTTCATTGTGTACAATTCGATACTCAATGATGACACAATGTTTAATAGTAGAAACAATGTCCTCTTTTGTTGCATTAATCTCTTTAGCTACTAATCTGTCTAATGCATGAGGTGTAAGTTGCCATTGTTCCTCCCGAACTTCTTTCAATCTTCTTAATAATCCTAATCTTTCATCTTGTGTTAATTGTGAGCCATGTTTCCGCTTTCCAGAATTTCTTTTTAAATTTGTTAACGAGACATATTTCATAGTGAATCTCCCCTTTTAATGTTCTTACTAATAGTATACGATTAATTTTTGTTTTTGTCAATGAAAATTGCAAATATTTTAAATAATATTTGCAATTTCTTCTGACAAGTCTATGCTACGAATAATTTTATGGGTAGCCTTCCAGAAATCCACATTCAACTTCTTGGCTAACTCTTCTGCTTGAATTGTATACTCACGATTCAATTTGCATGATGCTACATTATATTGTACCCTCTGACTATATAAAACTACGACAATACCTTTATACTCAACAAGGTGGGAAAATGGCTTATTACCATTCTCCCATTTACCATTTTCAACTACAACTTGAATTATTGCTTTTGATAGTCCTCGCTTTGCCATTCGTTTTAGTTGGTGTTTAGTGAAGAAAAGAGGTTTATTTATCATGTTGTCACAACCCTCTTTCCACGGTCAATCAGTTTTCCTGTACATTGACATGTATGATTACGACCATTATTTTTAAGTCTTTTTGTTAATGTGAAAATCTTATTACATTCTTTACACTGATAAATTTGTTTCACATTCATTATAGTATATTTATCAACTGTTGATTGGCTTACAATTCCTTTCTTTCTTAATTCATTCTCAAAGTGAGAGTCACCGTCACTATGCGGTTCACCCTTCATGAATAATGCATAATGCATTAACTCATGTTTAAGGACATTCAATACTATATCTTTTTCATTATTTTGTACAAATTGTTTATTTAAATGCACTGCTACAGGTTCTAATGCTTTCTTTTTATAAATAAACCATCCCAATGTTGTTCTCAATCTCCCATTCAACTTCAATGGTACTACTAATTTCAAACCATAGTTATCTAGCAACCAACTTTCAGCATATCTACGTAATTGCAATTCCGTCATTGCCATAGACAACACCCCTTATCGTCTTGATAATTTATTATATGCATCTACTACTTCATTGAATACTTCTTTATCAGTTTCAAACATTCTTTGTTCAAGAGCCTTATCTAAACTTCTTGTTGCGTTATGTAATTCAATCTGGTTGACAGTCCGTTCTGCTTCATGAGACATGCTACCTTTAGCTACTAAATCAATGTACTCTTCTAGCATTTCGTCAAAGAAGATTACTTTTTCATTTGTTTTACCATTAACCATTAATACATATCCACTCTTTTTATGTTTAACAACTACTCCAATTTTACCTGCGTATTCTTTATGCCCTGCTGTTAGATATGTGCTTCCAGTACGACCTCTATTAGCATACTGATTACCGCCAATCATATCAGTTCTAACGAATACCATTTGACCTAACTCAAAATTTGTGTGTTTGTTTGTCATAAAAATCAGCTCCCTTTAATTTTTATTGTTTTTGTTCTTAAACCAATTATATCATTATCTTTTACGCTTGTCAAGAGATTATTTGTTTAATTTATTCATAATTTGTGAGAGTAAATCATCATAAGTTACTGCCATCGCTTTAATCTCTTTTAAATCTGCAATCATGTGCTCTGATAATTCTATAGCTGATTCACTGAATGATGTTTTCCCATTAGCTTTCAAGTGAGCAATTCCCATCTCGTAACCTGCAATTTTAGCATCAATCGTTACTTCCATTAATTTGTACTGCTCTGTCATAGGCAACACTCCTTTTGTTTGATTAATAATAGTATATCATTATTTTTTGTACTTGTCAATTAGTTTTTGATTATTTTCAGAAATTCTGTCTATATTTTTCATTATCTCATCAAACTTCAAATCTATATCTAGAAATCCGACTTTCTCAATTTCATCTAAGATACTTCCATATGTGGGTGTTGGTTCACGATAAATAATTGTAGCATTTTCACGCCCATATGCCATATCTTGATTATCTGTCACAGAGTATCCATTAAAATATTTAATATCAATAATCGTAATATCGGGGTTTTCTCGAATGAATTGATTTAATTTAGTTATAGCATCTCCATCAGTGTAATCATCAAAATTTTTAACTACAACACCATGTGCTTTACCTATCATGACTTCCCTCCTAAACGGTCAACCATTTCTGGATACTTCTTCATTAAACGTCTAAGTTCATTTTTTTCATGGTCTTGTTCTAGCTTCTTATAATAAGCACTTCTTTCTGCTTCTTCTTTTTCTTTTTCTGCTATTCTTTTGTTTAAGTCTTGAATTTTTGCATCATCATAGAAATACTCAATTGGAATTTTTATAGTGTCATCACAAGCATCTCTAATTGTAATGTGACTATCATCTACACTCCACAAATAGTCTCCAGAAATAAAATCATATTTGTGTTTATAGAGTTTGTTTAATTTTCTTGAAATATCTTCTGCTAATTCCATAAAGTCTTCAAAATTATCAATTAACCATTGTATTTCTTCTCTTGCAAACTGTTTTCTCATATAATCACAACCCCTTATTTATAATTTTCATTCTATCAGCTAAAAACTTTAATTGCACATCAATTGCACCGTCAAGAAAATCAACACAATCTCTTCTCCATCCTTGACGTTTCTTTCTAGTTTGATAGCTTAAATACTTCTCTACAAACTTATAATTATCCTTTTGCATCTTGTCAGAGAAATCAATTGTTTGCTTATAGATTCCTAGTAAGTGACTAATCATATCCATTCAATCACCCTCCTATGCTTTTGAATCATAGAATAATGACCCATAAGAATATCGTTTAACGTTG
>Ga0105244_10000366_pt1 | contig 41804 bp, 41 predicted proteins | sample KBSM44metaG_FD_80423 | JGI IMG/M metagenome (GOLD analysis project Ga0105244, IMG submission 80423) | Miscanthus rhizosphere microbial communities from Kellogg Biological Station, Michigan, USA - KBS M4-4 metaG | ecosystem: Host-associated > Plants > Roots > Rhizosphere > Soil | place...
TAGGCTTTCACTTTTCTTTTATAACGCTTAATCACGTCTATACGGTCGCGATAACAGTATAGCGTAATATACAGAGGATGTTTTCTCTCTGTATTGACAAAGTGGATAGGATAACCTTCGTATTTAGGTGATAAAAGAGAAGACCGATTCCCTTCATGTATGTAGTAGGGCTCCAAGAAGGTAGAAGAATTGAAGGCATGAATGATTTCAGTATGAATCTTTTCTTCTACAGGTTTTTCTTGCACTTTGACTTGTGTATGTTCTTTAGAAACTGGTGTATGCGTCGCAAAACGTTGAACAAACCAGTTAACTACTGAAGTTGGCATACACGTAATAAGCGCTTTTAATAAGCTGACACCAATGATAGATAAAATAACTCCCCAAGTCATGCTTATCACCTCCTTAATGGTCGAATAACAGTTGGAAAGGGGCGTTCTTATTTGTTCACAGGAATATGAAAAAAACTTTGTGTTTTTTTTGTGATTTATTTGAAATGAGAGTCGTATGCAGTGAGTAGGTAGTTGAGTAGTATAGTAATATGTAAGAAAAGCGAAATAGGAGCAGACGCTGTCTATTTTACTCATTTATGAAAAATAACAACCCTCTAGTCAGTAACTAAAGGGTTGTTGCGTTTGTATTTACTTACCAACCGTTGCTTTTTAATACTTCTTGAGATGAATGGTAATCAAGGAGTTGCCACATTACATTTTCCGCATCTTCTCGTATGTTAAGTCGGAAAGTGCCTTGATTTGTTTGAAGATAAAGTTGGTCGGCACCTAATCGTTTGACTTTATTTGCTTGTGGACCTACTTTTTGAGGGTAATTTTTGTTCAAAAATTCAATAAGGTCGATAGCAGTTTTATCAGATACGTAATTATCATCTTTTGAATAGTCGGTTGACGATTCAATTAGAAAAGGTTGAGTCGCTTTTTTCTTGTATAACGCTTCTGCTTTCTCGTTTAAATCTGTAACGAACGTGTCTTTTTCCAAAAGTTGCATATCCCACATGGAGAACTTACCACTCTTTTCATCCCGCCCTAACATATTGATGAATGAAAGTGTATCACCTTCGCCGTTGTCATATTTAGTGAAAATTAGAAAGACAGCATTGTATTTTTCTTCTACTTTGTATTGTTTTTTAAAGGTATAAGACCACTGACTTTTTGGAATAACTTCAATTGAGTTGTATTGAGAAAAATCACGTCCACCATAGCCATAATCATTAAGCAATTCTTTTGGTGTCGGTGGACGACTATTATCCCAATCATAGAAGTTTTTCATATCTTTTTTTAGTGCCTCTTCATTTTCTTCACTTAAATCCAAATAAAACTGTTGAAGGGCAAAAAGAGCTTCTCGTTCAGCTTCATCTTTAGAAAGAGAAGGGAGAGAAGAGTAAATAGCACGTTCTTTGTCTTGTTCTTTCTTGTAAAGCGCAGAACTTTTTTCTTCTTGCTCTTTGTCTTTTTCTTCTTGGCTTTTGCAGGCGCTGAGTCCGAATAGCAGAACAAGTGCACAGAGTAAATATCCCATTTTCATTTTCATCGTTTTTCCCCTTTTCTACTAGCTTCTTTTTGTATATAAACGCTTTTTAAGTATAATAGGATTTTTTCCACAAATGTTGTTTTTTTGAATTTATTTTTCAAGTTTCCTAATTATCTCGATGAAAACGGTAGAAGCTTTACAAAACATGAGTGGGAAATATCGTTTATTAAAAAAAGTGGTTAGATGAAGTAGAATCGAGTATAAAACGGCGCTTTAAAAAGGGGTATAACGCCCTTTAGATTAGCTAAGAGGGTAAATACATTACAGGTCTCAAAAATCCCGTATACAGACAAAATAAGCTCTTAGAAGTGAATCTTCTTTTTAGCTTTAAAATAAAAAGAAAAACCACTCATGTATTAGAGTAGTTTTTCTTTTCTTACATAAATTGATTTATTTAGTAGGATAGGGATGCTTGGTTGAACCCCCAACAGGAATATGATTAATGGATGATGGTGGAGTCCTGAACGACCACGAGACAGTATATATCACCTGTTCTTTATTACGTTTATTCATGCTTTCTTTCTGAATGTAAGATGGATTCTTAGTCCATTGGCTGTTTTTCATTATTATTCGCCTGCTTTCTAATGTGGTTGAATTATATATATGGCTTAAAGTCTATATGATGTATAAGGTAGGGGGGAAAAGGAGAACGATGACGACTAAATAAGGGATTAACTTCTTTCAGTAGACGAAGAAGTAGTATCTACGGTTAATGCATCGAAATTACTGCTGAATCATTCTTAAATACTATAATGGGTACAGAGTGAAAAAGGATTTTATTTTAAGAAATAAATGACTTTTTACGAAAGCCTGCTTATATCACTTTTTATGAGATTAAAATGTAATTTATTTCCTTATTTTTCCTCTTCTTCTTTTCAACCTACCTATTTTCACGCTTCCTCTTTCCCCTTTTCTATTTTCGCCTCAATCGCTTCCTCTTTTACTGCTTATTTTACCTAATAACTGGAAAAGTATGATTTTATCATACTTTATATGTTAATGTACTACTTTATCGCACAAAGTAGTACTTAATATGTTTTTATCATACATAGTAGGTTTTAGTATGATAATGTATGTTTATTTCATACTTTATAAGATTTTTACATACATTATATTACTTAATCATATAATGTATTATTTTCTACTACTTAATATTATTAATTACCACTTTATTCTACTTTGTATTACTTTTTCATACTAAGTATGTTTATTTACTACTTTATATGTTTTTGTACGCTTATTTACTACTAAGTATTACTTTCACCTACTATTTCATATAAAATCTGATAAAACAGGAATAAATCCTATAAAATAATATTTTATAGGATAAAACAGGATAAAGTATTACTAAGTACTACATAAACTGGTTTTATATTACTTTATCTGATACTTTAGTACTTATTCATACTTTATAGTAAAAAATAGGATAAAAGCGGAAAAAGACTGATATTATAGGGTTTATGCGGATTTTATCTCATTTTATCCAATAAAATCATATAAAGTAGAAAATTATCATAAATAGTCCGATAGGACGTTGACGAAAAAAAGAAATCTTTGGTAAAGTTAGGGTGTAATCGATTTTGAGGAGGAGAGAATAATATGGCAATTGAAGTATGGGGATTAGACGATGGATACGGTGATGTGAAAGGTACGAACGGAAAAGAGAATATTTACTTTCCATCAAACGTAACAACATATAAAGAAAAGTTTTCTGATGCATTATCTGAAAGTGAAAAGAAAGAACCGAAATCACGAATGATTGTTGAATATGACAACAAAAAATTCCTAGTAGGAACCGCAGCTCAAAAGCAGGACATGCAGTCTTCATGGATTGGCGGAAACAACAAGCATAAACACCCAATGTTTCCTGCACTTGCAAAAACGGCATTAAACATGCTTGGACAAGAAGATGTTACAAAGGTTGACCCACTTGTACTAGGTTTACCTGTTGAACACGAAGAAAAAGTAGAACGCCGTGAGCTTCTCACAAAACTATTAAAGAAAAAACATGACGTGAAACTGACAATGGCAGACGGTGAAACGTATGAAAAAACAATTGATGTAAAAGATGTTGTAATTGTAAAACAGCCATTTGGCTCATTCTGTGACGTTATTTTGGATGAAACAGGTGAAGTGAAAGACCCTGACTTAGCACTAAAATTCGTTTCTGTAGTGGATATTGGTGCAGGAACAGTTAACTATCTGACATTACAAGAATTAGAATCTATTTCTGAATTAACAAAACACACAAACAAAGGGATGTACTCGGCGTATCAAGAAATCGCGCGTCGCATTGAAGTGGAATTCGATAAGAAATATCCATTAGGTCGTCTTCCTGAATTTATCAAATCAGGTTTCATTACAGGTGGGCATAACATTTCTCACATCGTAGATGAAGTGTTTGAATTGCACGCAGGTGAAATCATGAATGAATGGGAAACAATTAACCGTAACTCAATGGATTTCATTGAAGTTGTTATTTTCACTGGCGGTGGCTCTGAGGTATTAAAAGAGCATTTAGAACGTGCAGTAGAAGAGTACGCTTTTGAAACAAAATTCTTAGGCGTTCATAATACAGCGAACGGATTACGAAAATATGGTGTTCGCCAATCGAAACAAAAAGGAAATGTTGTAACTCGTACAGCAGGAGGTTCCGTAAAAATCAGCGCTCCCGAGAAGAAAAAAGAGGAAGTGGCGGTAAATGGGGCTACTAAAAAATAACCGTGCCAGTATCAGTTTTAGTGAAATTGGTGATGCCGAGTTATTAGCTGTGTTAGAAGAAGTGAACTATAACTTATCGGGTTACTGTAAGGATTTAATGAAGGACGGGCTTAAGTACCGAGCAATGATGGAGCAACAACAACCATTTATTCCAAATGCACAAGCTCAGCCTGCACGTAAAACTTATACACCGCGTAAGCCAGTTCCTTCTTCTGCTCCTGCTGAACCGACGGAGGAAGAAAAGAAGAAACTTGTTTCTGAAAAGTTGAACAAAATGAATTTTTAACGCTGACCTAAAAGCAGGGGACATATGTCTCCTGTTTTTTAGGTTGTATTTTAAAACAAAAAAGCAGGGTAACCTGCTTTTTTCTATTTTAATTTTTTGTTTTTTACTACGTTCATAAAAGGTGCTTCCCAATCGTCTGTATTTGCTATTCCTACTATTTCTCCATTTTCCATATCAACAAAGAGTAAATAGGATATGTCTTCTCGATTGATGCTACCTTTTACGCACACTTGATTGCATGCTTCTAAACTTTCTTGCCACGTGCCTGTATCTTTTGCATCGTGTAAGTCAGGAAGTAGCTTGTCTTCGTGAATTTCAAGTGCAAGAACAATAAGTATATTGCTATAAGTTTCATCCCAGCAGTGGTCTCCTGAGAGAATGCTATAGTCCATTGCCCTATAATACAAATCTGAAAAGAAAAGATACCCGTAATAATCCTTTTCATCATAGTCTCCCCATAACAACTCCATTGGCTTAGCACCAGTGCCTCCTTGAGGCACTAACTGACCTTCTTTTATAATATTTTTAATGTTTTTCACAGATGTTCCATGATACAGTAAAACATGATTTGACTTAATATTTTCCTCTTTTTCTTCTAACCAATCGATATATCCCATGCTAAATTCCTCCGTATATATGTTAGTTTATTCCAGTAGAACAGTTTTAATTTGTTGTTATTATAGTTTCATTTGCTTATATTAGTGAATAAAACCGAACGAAAACAAAAAATAACTATTTTTTATTAAAAAAGCACTCCTCATCAAATGATAGAGTGCCTTTTCTTTTACTGATAGCGTTTGTTATGTCGTTCTAACATAAGTTCAGCATCGGTCAATTTCGAATAGCGTTGTTCTGCCTGTTGAAAGGCTCTAAAATAGTCAAAACAAGGTACAGGAGGCTCCTCAATAACTTCTTCTTTTGCATTTGCGCCTACGAGGAGGGGAGACTCAACTTCATCGCGATATATCTGATAAATATCTCGGTCTGCTTCATGAGCAGTTCTAATTTGTTCGAGTTTAAAATCTGATAAAAATTCCTCGAAATCCAAGTCCATATCTTCAAAGAAAGATGTTTGACTATGTATTTGCTCGATAAAACGAGCGCCTTTTACAAATGCAAAGGCTTCCGCATCCGCTGCTTGTGGCGTATCTTTAGGGAACTCGTTTCCTAATAGGAAAAAGACTAGCATATCTCTCGTTTTAAGATACGTATCGCTCGCATGACCTGCTTCGTGAAAAAGCAAATGAAAGAAACGAACTTTAGCATAAGAGTAAGCTTGTGAAAAATCCGTAATGCTTGTAAAAATGCTATCCATATACTCCTCAGAAATAGAGATTTGTCCCGTCACAGGGTAATACTTGCTAAGAGGTATAATATCCCCTTGCGCAAGTTTTTCAAAGCGTAATTCGCTACACACAACGTCTAGGTGCTCTAATATCTCGCTTCCTTTGGTAAGTAATTGCTGTTCAATTTGTATACGATTCATTCCGTGTTCCTCCGATAACTGCTTTATGCTAATTTACCTAATGGCAAAAGTGATTATAGAAGAAAAATAGGAAAAGTATACCATTTAAAAGAAAAAGAGTACGTATTTATGGACATAAAATTATATATTATAAATAACAAAATAAAAAACTATTTATAAAAGAAAACTCTATTGCTATGCAATAGAGTTTGATTCATTTACTTAGGAGTTAAATTTTTTCGAATGTTGTCTAATTTAGATATATTGCCTAAATCATATACACCAAACATAGTATTAAACTGAACTAGAGCAGTTTCAAAGTCTTCGTAATAACCCGCTGACTCCTCTGGGCTTAAAGGGCTTTTAATGACATTGTTACTTATTAAGTCTTTTTCCTCTACATCAGTAATTCTGTATCCATTAGCGTAAGTGTAGTTAGCAAGGTTATCTAATTCCCCTTTTGTGAAGTTCTTGCCTAAAATGCTTTTTGGATAATTGGATAATGATAGAATCATTTGACATGAGCGAAAAGTGGCAAAAGCTTCACATTGTGCTCGTTCAGTTGTGCCATGACCTGGAAATGGTTTTTGCTTTGTTTTAAACAATGCATGCTTTAAAAATTCATCAGATGCGTGACCTGCTTCGTGGCAAAGAGCCATAACAAAACTGTCGATAAAGCGCTTGCTGTTTTTCTTTTTGGAAAGCTCATCGAAACCATCTTCTGAGAGGTAAATTATTCTATCATTTGGTTCGTATCCACCAAGTTTATCTTCTCCTAATTTACAAATATCAAAATCTTTGTAATCAAGAGTTTTAAAATGTTCTTTTAAATAGTGTAAAATTTTGTTACCTTCACTTTGAAGAGTTTGTTTTGTAAATGTTGGCACATTTAATTCCTCCTATAGATTGACTTATTTTTTGCCTAATGGCAGAGGAGATTATAATACAAAAGAACAAAAAATCCACTAGATTTCCAACGAAAAAAGACCCTTTATCCGAAGGATAAAAGGCTTAATACATACGTGCATAAACAAAATGTGGCTTGTCTTTTCCTGAAGGGGAGTACTCTAACTGAACCGTTACATATGACAATCCTTTTGGTTCTGACGTCAACTCCTCTTTTGACCATTCATTTGCTTCTTCAGCTTGACGTTGTTTGGACTGATACACCAGTTCATAGTCAATAGAGCAGTAACCAATACCGCACCCTTCGCGTTTTCCGTCGGTTTTGACTAACACAGAATCAGGATATAAATAAGGTTGGATGTACACCATTGCTTGCGTGATATCTTGAATATTCATCGCTTTATAGTCAATAACCACTTTTCTAATACGGTTATGTTTGTCTACTGTGGACTCAATAATGGCTTTAGATGTTTCCCACTTCGTTTGAGAAGAATCAAGTACGCGCCCTAACTGCAAGGGATTTTGACCAAGTTGTTTTTCCTCTTGGTCTTTTACTTGATATTGGTGAAATAAAAAAAGACCCACGCCTACACAAAGAGTCAGAAAGAGAAAGATTCTGTGTACTTGTTTCATCTTTGGTTTCCGCCTTTTCATAAGATATATTTACCTTTATAAAAAAACGTGTAAATCCTTATTCACTCCCAGTCTAACTATTGCAATATTGCAAAGGAAAAAGAGAAGGGGAGAACCATAAAAAGAGAAAACTCTACTGCTACGCAATAGAGTAATATGTATTTAATTACGATTTTACATTTTGACGCATAAGGTCTAATTTTCCGCCTGTTTCTACATGAGCAAACTCTTCAATTGATTTTTCGAAATCATTGACATAGTTTTCTGAATGTAACAGGTGTTCTTTGAACGTTTTTGCAAAAGCTTGCGAAAGAGGATATCTATCATCTGTTCGCATCTGCACTAATTCAGATTCAGTATCCACAGCAACTTCATATCCTTTTGAAATTGAATAAATTGCCATGTTATGTAATTCCGATAGTGTCCATAAGAAACCAAACATCGTGCCTGGATACTCCACTAAACGCTTTAACATCTCAGTTGCACGGTATACCGCGAAAGCTTCGACTTGGGCATGTCCTGAAGTATAGTTACCAGGGAGCTTTCCGCTTTCTACTAACGTAGGAATTTTAAGAAATTCATCGGAAGCGTGACCTGCTTCGTGACACAAAGTTATAATGAATTGAGCTGCTATGTCTTGTGGTTTACAATTCTCCATTAATTCATCAAAAACTTCCTCATATAATACGATGTCCCTGTCATAAGGACTGAAACTTCCTAAAGCACTATGGTCTCCTTTTAAAATACGTAAACGTTTGTACTCAAGACTCGGGAAAAATTGACGTAAATAATTAAGAACGTTAACGCCCTCTTGATAAAAATATTGTTTCATGTTTTGCTGCATTGAAATCATCCTCCTGTAAGTTTACAACTTTTTTGTTTGCCTTATGGCAGAAGCGATTATACGAGGGAAAAGCGATTTGTCTACTACATTTGTGGAGAAAGTATAATGTTCCAATAGGGGAGAGAATGCAAGGGCTAAAAAGAGAAAACTCTATTGCTATGCAATAGAGTATATGTATTTAATTACGGATTTACAGTTCGGCGCATAGCATCTAAATGTTTAATGCTTCGTGCGCTGTCATACAATTTAAGTGCATCATTGAAATCTTGTAAATAATCCTTTGAATGAGCAGTGTATGAACGTTTAAGACGGAGAAAAAACTGTTTAAAAGGATACATAGCTTTTTTACGTAATTTTCGAAGCCTGTATTCAACTTGATAGGCAATTTTTCTACCTGAACTTACTGAATCTCTTCCCATTTGTTCAAGTTCTTCTTTTGTCCATACAAAACCAAATAACGTACCAGGATAACCAATCAATCGTTGAAGCATAGTGCTTCCACGAAATACAGCGAATGCTTCAATTTGAGCATGTCCAACTGTATAGCTAGGTGGATACATATTCTTTTCTTTGAACGTTGGATGTTTCAAAAATTCATCAGATGCGTGTCCTAATTCATGGCATAGAGTCATAATGAATTGTCGTGCTACTTGTTTCAAGGGCAATCCTTTATCAAACAATTTGTCAAAGTAGTGTTCCCACATATAAATGTTTCGTTCACTTGCTTTAAACGTTCCTATTGCCTTTTTGTTTCCCTTCAAAATAAGAAGGCGATTCAAGTGAAGGCTTGGATAGTATTGACGTAAATAGTTGATGATGTTTACCCCTTCTTGGTAAAAGTATTGTTTGTCTTGTTTGTGCATAGTAAAGTTCCTCCTCTAATTTATGACTTGCTTCTTGCCTAATGGCAGATGTGATTATAAGAAAAAAAAGGGGGATGTCTATTAGATTTTGGTGAGTTGTGATTATATTGACATAAAGAAAAAAGGGGGAAATAGGGGAGGGGAGTTTGACAGAAAAAGAGAAAACTCTACTGCTATGCAATAGAGTTTATGTATTTTAGTTACGCATTTAATTTTTGACGCATGACGTCTAATGTTACTGTTTTTCTTGCGCTCTGACAGGCTTTAAATGACTTATAAAAATCTTGCTCATAATTAAAGGAATGTCGGGTACGTGAATGAAAAAGTCGAAGAAAAAATTGTTCAAAACGGTATTGAAAATACGTTTGAAAACTTTCTATTTGTCTTTGAATAGAACGAGCGGTTTCAAATCCATGATTGATGGACTCTCGTGCTATTTCTCTTAATTCTTCTTCTGTCCACTGAAAACCGAATATGGTACTTGGATAGCGACTTAATTGAGTGACCATCCTACTTTCGCGATATGTAGCAAATGCTTCAACGTCTGCATGTATGAGCGTATATCTGCGTGGACCTTTCCCTTTTTCAAGCAAATTAGGATGTTTTAAAAAATCATCTGATGCATGGGCAAGTTCGTGACATAAAACCATAATGAATTGACGTGCTACTTCTTTCTGTGGGGAAGTTTCTAATAATTCATCGAAAAATTCTTCACACATGTAAATGTTTCGTTCGCGGAAGTCAAACAATCCCTGACTTTTTTCCCGACCTTTAATAAAACGAAGTCGATTGAAGTGAAGGCTTGGATAGTATCGACGTAAATAATTAAAAACGTTCATTCCCTCTTGGTAGAAATATTGTTTTTGTCGTATATTCATTGGATGTTCCTCCTGCGTTATATAGTTATATTTTGTTCGATGGCATTGGTAATTATAGTTAAAAAAGAAAAAAGAGGGATAGATAGAGAGACTTTCTTTGCACGGGGTAAGATTCTTGTCAAAAAGAGCGGAGAGAGGAATTCTCGTAGAGTAGAAACCTACAAATTTCCGACTCTCATGATATACTAAAAAAAATGAAAGAAAAAGGGGATTAAGGAAATGAACTCCGAAAATAAACAAATTATTCATGAAAATAAGTATGTAAAACTACTAGATGACAACAATTATCTTGTCTATCAAACACCTGACATCATCTGCGCCCTTCCTGTCCTTCCTAACGGCGATATTTTGCTTATTGAACAGTTTCGTATTCCAGTTGAGAAAAAGCTTTTAGAACTCGTCACAGGTGGTATAAATGAGGGTGAAAATCCAAAGGACGCAGCAATTCGAGAAGTTCGAGAAGAAACAGGCTATTCTGTAGAGCGAACACACCATGTCGGTTCTTATTATTCCGCTCCTGGTTACATCACTCAACAAGCCCATGTATACCTTTGTTATGTAGATGAATTTCAAGGTACATTACTAGAGGAACATGAAGAAGCTTTTCAATTAAGCGCTAAACGTATTCTGAAAGACGAAATTGCATCTATTGTGCGTAAAGAAAACACACATCCTTATTTGGCTCTTGCATGGAACGCTTTAGTGAATCAAAAAGATAACTGAAAGAAAGAAGGGGACGTATGAAAGAAATCTCTAATACACAAGAATTAGAAGCTTTTTTAGGCTCTTATTTGAAAGATAAGCAAGGCGGGTATTTTGTGGTTCAGCACGGAGAACATCATGAGTTGCTGTGGTTTACAAAACATGCTCATTTTAACAAGGACGGTTCAGATTGGTATTTAGAGGCTCCTAACTATATGAGCCGTCTCAAAATCAACAGAAAAGAAGACATTACCTCCTACGAAGAAATGGGCTATGTGATACGAGACGGCTATGCGTACGAAGTGGATACACCACAGGTATCTCCATTCTTGCCTGAAAAACTATTGATTGAATTTCTAGGTTTTAAGGAAGAAGATGCAGTGAATTGGCTATTAGAGCATACGTATGCTGATAAGAAGTGGGATAACTAAAAAGAAACCATAAAAAAAGTGACGGAATACTTCCGCGCTTTTTTTATTTTCAAACAGGAAAACACATAAAAAAAACTGCTATCTCGTCGAAACGAAATAGCAGGCAATGTGGTTGCTGTATACTAAATACAGCGAGAGATTAGTCCACTACTACTAAAAATACAATCGGAGTTTCCTAGAACTAGGAAATATTGTTAGATGTATGGGTTAACATCCACCTTTAGTGTACCACAGGTGTTGTTCTAATGGAACACCTATTTTTTATAAAAAACATATATTTTTCAAATTTAACGATTATATTATTCTAAAATTTATTATGAAAATCGAGAATGGACGTTAAATCCAACCACGTAACTTTGATGCTTCTGCCATTTTACGTACACCAACCATATACGAGGCTAAACGCATATCTACTTTGCGATTCGTAGCTGTATCATACACATTATTAAACGCACGAATGATTGCTTTCTCTAGACGTTCTGCAACTTCATCTTCTGTCCAGTAGTAGCCTTGGTTGTTTTGTACCCATTCAAAATATGATACCGTTACGCCACCTGCACTTGCTAACACATCGGGAACTAATAGTACACCACGTTCTGTTAGCATTTCTGTTGCTTTTAACGTCGTAGGACCATTGGCCGCTTCGACTACAATACTGGCTTTAATTTTATCTGCATTGTCTTCAGTAATTTGATTTTCAATTGCAGCTGGAACTAAAATGTCGCAATCCAGTTCAAGTAATTCTTCGTTGGTAATCGTGTTATCAAATAATTTTGTCACGGTACCAAAGCTATCACGTCGGTCTAGCAAGTAATCAATATCCAATCCGTTTTCATCGTGAAGAGCTCCGTATGCATCAGAAATACCAATCACTTTTGCGCCTTCGTCATGCATAAATTTAGCTAAAAAGCTTCCTGCGTTCCCAAACCCCTGAATGACCACGCGTGCGCCTTTTAATTCAATTCCTCGCTTCTTTGCAGCTTCATGAATACAAATCGTTACTCCTTTAGCCGTAGCGGTTTCACGTCCAAGAGAGCCCCCTAACACGATTGGTTTTCCTGTAATAAAACCAGGAGAGTCAAATTCACGAATACGGCTATATTCATCTAGCATCCATGCCATAACTTGTGCATTGGTCATCACATCAGGTGCAGGAATGTCTTTCGTTGGTCCTACAATTTGGCTAATGGCACGAACATACCCGCGACTTACTTGTTCAAGTTCACGGAATGACATGCTACGAGGGTCGCAGATAATACCACCTTTACCTCCACCATAGGGTAAATCAACAATGCCGCATTTTAAACTCATCCAAATAGATAATGCCTTAACTTCCGTTTCTGACACGTTCGGATGGAAGCGGACGCCTCCTTTTGTCGGTCCCACAGAGTCGTTATGTTGCGCACGATAACCTGTAAAGATTTGAACAGACCCATCATCCATACGTACAGGTATCTTAACTGTTAGTAAACGCATTGGTTCTTTTAACAGCTCGTACACTTCTTCTTTATATCCTAAAGCATCTAACGCTTTCTTTATAACGGTTTGAGTAGATGATAATACATCATGTTTTGATGTTTCTTTGCCCTTTGTCATAATTTCCTCCCGAATCCCTCTAGGGACATGTGAAATAGTTTCTTTAAATTTCCCTCTTGTTGTTGTAAACAAAGAGAAACAAATAACTTGTTTCTCTTTTCTTGATTTCGACCTTTCAATCGAATTCCTTTGATAAGCAAAACGAAAAGAAAGAAAATTATACTAATTGAGAGACGTACATTGAAATAAAGTATCCATTTAAGCAATTTAGTATATTTATATTCAATTTATAGTAATAAAAATATCTTTTTTAAATTTTTTTACGGTTGTTCGAGGGTATTTAGTTGCAAGGAGAAAGTTTCCAGATTAAGATAAAGAGGTACTACAACGTACGTATCCATATATTTTTAGGAGGAATACACGATGAGTGAAAAAAACAAAGACCAAAACGTAAACTCAAACGAAGAAAATCAAAGTCAAGAACCGAAACAAGATACACCAACATCTGACGTACCAAAAGGTGACGAAAAAAAATTCGCGTAAAAGGAGCTGTCTTCCATGGCATGGTTTCTAAGAAACCCTAAACTTTATACGCAAGAGCTCGAAGCCTGGGGAAACCTAGGCTTTTCTCTTGTCGAAGAATATGTAAACGAGGAAATGAGAATTGTATTTAAAGGCGTCATCCCCTATGAAGAAAGGAAATATGAATTTGAAATTTTCTATCCTGCAGGGTACCCCTATCTTGCTCCAACGGTAAAATGTACAAATGTTGATAACCATAAACACCAAACTCCACATTTAAAAAACATCTGTTGGCATGAAGAGTGGCAGGATTACGGCATGGTTAATGCACAAGACGTTATCACTCAGCTTCAAAAATGGGTGAAAGGTGTAAATGTCGGGTTTAATCCTGAAGAAGAATCCGACGATACCATTCCTCTTTTATATGAACTAAGTAATGACGCAAAAGAAGCTGTTGTTATTACGCCAACTGAAGTATTTGAAGAGTGGGAAGACGCAGAAGGTCGATTTGAGATGCGGATTCAAAACCGTGAAAGTATTTTCCAAGCAGAGTTAACCAAAATTACTTCTCTGTTTCCGAAAGATGGAAAGAAAAAAATATATAAATCGAATGTAGAAATTTATCCAAACGCACCGACCTATAAAGGATTTTGTATCAATGTAGATAGCCCACCTCCTGTTTTTAAAGAAACGGATGAATTGGTGGAGTGGGTAAATGAAAATAGCAATTTAAAAGGCGGTTTTAAAGAAATAGCTACTCTCATGTCGGAGAGCAACCCAAGTTTAGGACCTTTAGTAGGAATCCGCTATCCATACGAAGGAAGTTATCATATGTTAATTGTAGCGCTTGAACATGTAGATAACGATTTAGAAAAAGCGGTTTATCGTGTTCATTACGGTGTAACCTTCCAATCACAGCTATTGTCTGAAAATCATTTATTTAAGCGTGTGGCTCATTTAAAACCTATTCAAGAACGTCATGTGGTTGTGGTCGGACTGGGTGCCATTGGCTCTCCAATTGCTCTAGAACTTGCAAAGGCTGGCGTAGGGAAGATGACCTTCTTTGATTACGATACGCTTCATGCAGGCAATGTCGTGCGCCATGTTGCCAATTTTGATTATATGGGCATGTACAAAGCACATGCAATGAAAGAGATATGTGGAAAGTATAACCCTTATGCAAAGATAAAATCATATGGTCGATTCTTCGGAAACATACGTGATGCTGACCTTGCTGATATTATACAAGATGCCGATATGATTATCTGCTGTACAGGACATAGCCCAACAGAGAGATACGTCAATGATGTAGCACGTCGCTTTGGTATTCCTGCTATTTATGCATATGCTAGTTTAGGAGCGCTTAGCGGTCGTGTATTCTTAGTCGAAAAAGAAGGAGCATGCTACCATTGTCATCAATATGCGATTGGTGATAGAACCGTTCCTGCATTAAGACAACCTGATGAAGAAATTGTGTTTTACGAAGCTTCATGTGCAGGACCTTCCTTTTTAGGAAGCGGAATTGATACAGGAAGCATTGCACTACAAGCAAGTCGTTTAGCCATTCAGACGCTTTTAAAAGACCATCCTGAAGCGTATGAACCTGCTTCTTATAATCACATGGTATGGTATGCTCAAAGCGGTTCAGGGAAAGTCGAATGCTTACAGCTCCATGTAGAAGAAAAAGAAGTGTGTAAATTTTGTGATGTCTTGCCCGACAAAATAATAGATGAATATGTTCCTGAGGCGGTTGAATTGATGAAAGTAGCTAGTAAGTGGGAATCAATTACAAGCGGACACGACATAGGTTCTGCGGAGGAAGCAAAAGCGGAATTTGATAAACTTGAAAAACCGTTACGTGGACAAGAATACCTTAATCAAGAAGGGCATTACGTACGACTGAATCGTGTCTTTCTAAATCAAGAGGGGAATCATCCGAACTGGGATGTAGAATGCGAAACCAGTGAAGGAGAGCGCATAAACGTTAACGTAGATACGTTCTTTGGTTATGAAGTAAAAAAAGGATTTGTTGTTCCTTCTTATGAAAAAGTCGCTTCAAACGTCTAAACAAAACAAAAAGAATAGTTAATTGAAATGAAAAAGCAAACCGATGGTTTGCTTTTTGTTTTGGATTGCAGTCAATTTCAGCTTAAAAAATGAGAGTGTTAACCTTTCTGTAACTGTTTCATTAACGCTTTTTTGTTTTGTTCAAGAATACCCCAGTCATCGTAATCAACAGACTCGTCCATTGAATCGATTTGGCTAGATGTAAAGGCACCAGCAATTTCGTCGTAAGTGCCTTCGTATTTCTGTTCATATTCTGTAATTTGATTTTTAATTTCTTCAAGTTCTTGCTCAGTAGTGCGTATACGGTTTTGATAGTAAAAGAATTGAAATTCCACCGCTAGGGATGGACTTAAATACTGCGCAATTTCGTTAATATCGTGTTCACTAAACAAAAAGAGCTCTTCGTTTGTTAACAGAGGTTCTTTGTTTTGTCTTTTTTGAATTTCGTTAGCCATATCTTGAGAGAATATAGTCACTCTTATCACCCTTTCTTCTTCCAGTGTACAAGGATTTAACTAAAAAGAACATCTTTGCAAAAGATTGCTTTGCAAAATGCCAATAATGAGTATATTAAAGAAAAAGGAGGGGTGTAATGAATAGAAAAAAGAAATATATCATAGGCGTCTCCTTAATATTAATAGTCAGTGGGTTTGTATGGTACTTAGTTATTCAACGTAATTATCATAAAGAAATAGCTTATAGTGGAATTGAAATGAAAATTTCTTCTAAACAAAGAAGCTACCAATACAATGAATCTTTTACCGTTTCTTTAAAAATTAAAAATACATCGTTTTTTCCAAAGAAATATAATGCTGTTACGGTAGAAAGGACATCAAAATTTCTCAATTATTCAGATGATGAGTTTTATGTAGGTGAAGTGATAGGTAAAAATCATAATTATTACTCAAACCCACCAAGTGTAATTCAAAAAGTTTCTCCTTCTAATGTTCGCTATTTAATGCCTGGACAATCAATTAAATTGAAAGTTAAATTTATCCCTAAACAAACTCCTGATAGAGAAAAAGACACAATAGATATTAGAGCAACCTTTGAAGACCTTTTAATTTATTTTCCTATTTCTGTAGCAACTAAGTAACTTAAAAAATAAAATTAGTATGAAAAAGTTATTATCTGTGAGGTGAAAAATGAAAAAAGTAATGAAATGTGTGTTGTTATTGATTTCAATTTTAATACTTTACACTATGGGATTGTTTATGTTTTATTACGCACCCCGTTATTCCTATGACTCACTTCAATTTCTTTTAGCCATAAGTGTAGTCAGTTTATTATTGTTATGGGTAATAAAAAAATTATTTGTCTTAAACCTAAAAAAGAGTATATGTATCTTTTTAGTTATATTTGTAGTCTATCTTTTCGGATACAAATATTCTTACCAATTTTTTTATTATGCTTACAGTAATTTTATGGGATATCCAACCAGCATTGATTAAAAAGTTCCTAAAAAAAGCTCAATGTTTGACAATAGAAGGAGGGTAAAATGATAAATGATAAATCAATAGCAAGAAAAATAGGAAAAATTAGTTTAACATGGGCAATTGTATGGATTGTTTTTTCGTTTTTGTCTGTCTATTCGTTTTTTAAAGTGTATATGTTTGCTTATTACTATACTTACTTATTAGTATGGGCGTTATCTATATATGGCATATACAAAATCTGGAAAGAATACAAAGAAACGAACGACAAAAGAGCATTTCAACTTAACTTGTTCATGAATGGGTCATTTTCTATTGTGTTAATTATCTATATTGGAATTCCCAACATTCTTTAAAAGGTAAGTGTTATTATTAGCTTTCCTTGATTAGAATGTAGTAAAATATTTCATACATAGCAAGTACTTATCGAAAAGATAAAAATTATTGGACTTGATGGTCTGCAGCTTGTGTTATGAAAACTTACCTTATCGAAAAGATGAAAATGTGATGGTGTCAATGACCATGAAGCGGTATGGATTACACTTTCCTTGTTGAAAAGAAGTAAAAAGAGCCTTTCTCCTAGCAGGAAGGCTCTTTTTGTATGGGTATCGTGTTGTAAAGCGCTATTGAGCTAAAACACGTTGAATGTGTCGTTTTTCTTCGATAGTAAGAAGGCGATAACCTCCATCATTGCTTGTTTGAATGACCGTATCAGCAATTGGAGATTGGCGACCTAATTCTCCGAATGACAGGCGAACGACGATTTTCTCAAGGTTTGACCTCGACTCCATTGAGACAATCCCAAACCCTTCTTCTTCGTCAATATGAATCCATTCAAGTAAGCGGAATAGTACGTCTTGAGATAGTTGTTCTGATGATTGTGAGCGTGTATGATGCATAGCAAGAAATGCCTCCCTTCCTTTGCCACTCATGCTACTACTATATGATATTTAAAAGGAAATTATAACCAATATATACAAGCTTATTTCGTTATTTTTACATTGAAGGTTAGCAAAAGTTTTTTACACTAACAAAAGAACAGAAACAATCGAATTTTTGTGTTGCTTTTGCAAAAAAAATAAAGTGGAAGCCACCAAATTTGCTGTTTTTTTATTTAAATAATATTTTTTTATGTATTTTTAAACGTGTTTATTAAAAGTTTTTGTAAAAAATAATAAAAAATATTTATTTTTCTATTGTTTTTCAATTTCAGATGTTTTATACTAAAGAAGTCAAAGTTAACTCCTTCCATACTAGAAAATTTGGTTATATTCAGATGAATTATTCTCTCATCAGAACGGATTATGCGGGGTAGGTATATGAGAATTTCTCCTTTCCGATTATACATAACATATACCACTTCCGAAAAAAGAAGCTGTTGCCATCAGCTTCTTTTTTTTGTGCCTTTAAAATTAAATGGATGAACCTTCCTGTTAGGCGATTTCTTCCGCTATACTGAAAAAAAGAGAGAAAAGGAGAACGAGTGAATGACAAATAATCAACCGTTGTTTCGTTTAACAACAAAGCGCAAAGAACTTTTGAATGACATCATTACGTTTAGTACTTATCGAGTAGAGCGGGTGAATGAAGAAAGTTTTGCCCGTTTGACGGCTTTAGCATATCCAAATGAGCAAGCCAAACAAACCCGCCTTTCTAAAATAGATGAGCAATTAAAAAAATGGACGTTATATCATGATGTTTTGGAGACAATTTCGACTCACACTTTTTATGAAGAAATGAGAGACTTTTTCAAGTTGGAGCATAAAGAATGGATAACAGAATGGGATATCCCGCTTGCTCTGTTTAATGAAACGATGGACGAAGTGGAGAAAGAGCTAACGGAAGTTTGCAACGGGTCACCAGAAAAGCTTCAAATAGAATATAGAGAGAGAATTCAATTTATTCGTGAATTAAAAGCATTTCGAAACAAAGTATACGCCTAACTAAAAAATAAGTTCTACAAAGATGAACTAAACATATAATAATATCACTCCAAAAATATATTAGCGTAGTGTAATAATAAAGCATTATCTCTGCGCGGAAAAGTATCCTGTATCACGACCTGCATGCATCGTGGTATATGGGGACACGAGTCACTCCATGAGTGGCTTCTTTTTGTTTACTCATTGACTCATTTACAGTAAAAAAAGAAGGTTATTTCCTTCCTTTTTAGTTAGCAAAGTATAACAGATTGAGACATTTGAAATAAACTCAGTGCCATTAACATGAAACTAGTCAGAGATGACACTATCAAAAAGGAAGTAGCATCTTCTAAAAACACGTCTTTTTTATCTTTTGGCATTTCATTATTCATCTGTGCGTCACGTCCTTTCAATAAAACTTCACATTCATTGCCTGCATTGTAAGCTAAAGATGGGGTTTGTAAAGAAGAAAAAGTGGATTTTTCACCTCAATAAGAAAAGGTATCTGCAGCTACTGGGTAACGTCTCTATAACCCGCTGTTCTCTCGTTACTAACTAGCGAGGGTTATTTTGTCATGAGTAATTTTCAAAGGGATTTAAGAGAAAAAAAGGAACCAAATGAACACGGAGGTGTCAAAATGAATCCAACATATGAAATGCTTCAGGAATCAATGGGAACTCAAATTAAGCAAGTTCGAAAAGTGATGCATATTTCTTTTAGTATCCTCACTTTGTTCATTTTGGGAATGATGACGTTTCTCTACTCTTATACGATGGAGGCATTTGCGCTGTCCTTTGGATTAGGGATGGTATTAATTAACGTGACGGTCATGTTTGTTAATATCTCAAGTGAAAAAACCATGACCAAAGAATTTAAAGTAAAAGCGGATATTTACGAGCATTTTACTCGCATGCATATTGCAATTGAATCCCTACATCGAGATGGAAATGGGTATCTTGCTACGGATGAAAACGGTGAAATGTATATGGTTCGCATGAATCAAGGAAGAGTAACCGTGTTTGAGGAAAAATAAGCATTAACAAAGAACAGAGACTTTGTGTTTCTGTTTTTTGTTTTATTAAAAAGGCTAGGAAACTACCATCAAAACAATTACTTCTGTCTCCTAAAATGACAATTATCGGCTTTTTGGGTAGACAAGTCGTACGATTCGTTTATAACTTCCTTAAAAGGGGTGAAGTTATGAAAAAGAAGTTAGCTGTTAGCTTAATAGGTATTGGCGTCTTACTGGTCTGTTTGACAGGATGTCAATCGGTGAGTGGAAAGCAGCAAAAAGAGCTAGAAGCAGAAATGAGTAGCGTCGCTAAATATAATCAAAAGAAAGACATGCTTATAGAAAAGAAAGAATATCAAAAAGGATACGATTGGTACGTTTTGGAGGGACATAGCTCTGATGAAATTCAACTATTGTTAATTGAGCAAAAAAAAGACGCTCATAAAGGTGTTGCCCTCTTGTATAACCGCAGAACTGATATTGATACGTATGTAAGTGAAATAAGCGAAAATAAATTCCCATTGCACGTGAAAAAAGAAAAGGGAACGATTTGGTTATCAAGTGAAGAAAAACCGCAAGGGAAAATGAAAGGAACTCTTAAGAAAAATGGCGATATTGAATTTAAGGTGCCAAAGGCTACGGATTTGAGTTCAAGTACTGAAACATTTAAAGTAACGTCTAAAACTGAAGTGAAGAAATGGTACCTTGACTTAGAAGAAAAATCAAAAAGTGAAAACAAGAAAACCGAACAACGCATAAAGGAAAGAGAGAAGGAGAGAAAAGAACAACAAAAACTTGACAAAGTTGCAACCGAATCTAAAGAGAAACTAGAAAACAAGCTAAATGAACTAACGAATTCAAAAGGTAAACAATTTGGGCAACTGTTCATGTCAAATAATGAGAAAATGGATAAACTTATGGAGCAAATTAATGAATTAAAAGACCGAGTAAAAAGTTCAAATGGAGATAGAGATACGTCTAGTGAGCAGACGTTGGAAGAAATGAAATTACAAGAAAAAGTATTAACTGAATCAATTCGAAAAATGCAACAAGAGTTCGTGGTAGTGGATAGTAGTTCAGAAGAAATAGATACCTTGTATAAGGATTATGTAACGAAAAGAAAAAAAGCTCAGGTGCCAGTGCTTATTTCGCAAGAGGATATTAGAAATACGATTAGTCAAAAAAACAACGAAAGTGCTCAGATACGAGATAACTTGCGCTCTTTAGAAGGACATCATAAGGTCGTTGTAATGGAGCTGAGCGATTTAGAGAAGGAAATCACGTATAGAAAGTGGGACAGCATGACGGAAGAAGAAAAGCATGATATGATGAAAGCGGAACCCGAAAAAGTGAAACAGCTAATGTGAGTTGTCAGTATAGTGTAAGTACGGTATACTGTCTTAGTCACGTTATCTCTCTAAAAAGAAAGGACGTTTCGACTTCCTTTTTTGCTTTTTTACATGCCTTCACAAGCCGTTTATTTAGCACATGGTTCTTCTAGAAAAGATAAAAACAAGTATCAGTCTTCGTATATGGTACTGTCAAGATTACATAATTCTTATCGAAAAGATAAATGCGACTGAAGTTATTATCAGTCGCATTTTTTATTTTTAACTTCCTTCTATTTATCTTTTTATTTCCGCTTCTTTTCTTCGCCTTAAGGAACTCCACTAATTTTTCACCTATTTGTTGAAAGAACAGTAAACTACAAATGTATTAGAAAAGAGACTAACAGTTTAGGAGTGGTTTTCAATGAAAAAGCTATACGTGACAAATGAAATTCCAACAGATGCAGCTATCTTACTCGTGGATGTACAAAAGGAATTTTTTGATGAATCGTTTGCGCATCAAGAAGATGAACATATAAATGTGTTAGAAAAGCGAATAGAAACGCGTCTGCAGATAATGAAGAACAAATTAACCGAATTAAAAACAAAGGGTCACCCTATACTAGCCGTAGGAGGAGACTCTATTTATGAGGGGTTTGAATTGCTTCCCAATGTCATATTGCCTAATTGGAATTATGATTATGTTCAACCCAAAGAAGACTTTGATACTGGCGGAGGTTTTGTTATGGACCCTGCTATTGTTGAGGAAGTTGGAAAATACAAAGATGTAATTGTTTGTGGGTTATGGAAAGAGCTATGTGTGTATATGGTTTCTCGCTCTCTGCAAAAGGTATACGGTGATAAAGTCAAACTGTTTACTGATGAGTCCTTAACGCTTGAAAATGCGTTAGTTTGGTTAGATGACGATGTACTGACATTAGAAGGTGTTTGTGAAAATGATAAAGTTGAAATTATAAATGACTAAAAAAAGCCACACGGTATTGAGTTACATCAATGTTCCGTGGGCTTTTTTATCTTTTACTTATATTGAACCCGTCCCATTAAAGACGATATTCACCTAGCGGTTTATAAAGAAACACCTGTTGGTCTAACGTAGACTACATACATGTGACGGTCCTGGTCAAGTTCTGAATCCAAACGCTCATATTCTTGTCCATGGATATCTAAATAGTCGTTGCTGAGATAAGAGAAAACACTCTTTAAATTTTCAAATGGGGCAAACAATAATTCAGGGCTTTCTGAATGCTCGCGATACTCACGAATTTCAACGCCAAGAGGTCGACCTTGTGCAGGGAAATGGAAAGGACGTTCATCTAGTGCGACAGACATGTACATGACATAACGGTCATTTTCAAAAGATGTGCTCGTTTTTTTGTACACGACCTCTTCTAACACTAAATAATCGCATTGTTGACGACAAAAGATTTCCATATCATCAATATCTTCTACATGATAAAATGCAGGGTATCCATTCTCTTCATCGTTTAAACGGTATTCAATTACTTGTACATATGTAGGATTAATAACTATGATAATCCGCTCCTTAGTTTTTTAATAAAGTAATAAAAAAAGAGAGTAATGCGCCTCTTATTATCCTATTATACAAAAAAAGATTTGTTTTTTAAATATTTCCGCGCGAGGAAATGACATTTTTATGATAAAATAAACATATACTACTAATTTGTCAGTCATAGGAGGAACTAGAAAAATGATGAAAACAGATAAACTCTTAAAAAATGGTATGGCAACTGCTACAGCTTTGACCCTTGCAGTTGGACTTGCAGGATGCGGAACATCAAAAACGGCTTCACCTCAACCATCACATACTTCCCAAGCGTCTAATGTAACACGACCTGCTGAACCGAAAGATAAATCGTGTGATGATTGGGACTGGAATAAATCAAAAGGCGTTTATGAGTGCGATGACCATTCAAGCTCTCATTACGGAAATTACTACTATGGCGGTGGCTATTACAATTCCGCTTCAGCTTTACGAAATAGTTCTGGTTATAAAACATATCGTGCTTCTAGCAACTTTGCAGGAACAACTAGCACAAGTAGCAACACAAAAACAGTTAGTACATCAAGTAAAAGTAGCAGCTCAGGAAAAACAGGCATTGGGTCAGGCTCAAGAGGTGGATTCGGAGGCTAAATCATGACACTACTTACGCAAATGAAGCAAAAAGAACGTATACACGAGCACGAACAAAAAAGACAAGCGTTTTATCAAACGATAGATGCATTTTGGCATGACCTGTTTGAGGAACCCTATGCGCTGTATGATATAAAAGCTATGAGCACAACAATGGTCAATGAAATTAGAGATGTTACAACGAAGATTGCTTCTATTTACGACAAAACGGCGGTTCTTTTAAGGGAACTGCCTGATGAAAGTTTACAAGAGTTAGGGCTCCCTGAAAAAGCGATACCGTTTGTACGTGAAAAGGTACTGCCAGTAGAGGGTATTATTCGTCGTATTGATTTGGTTCAAACAGAAGAAGGGTGGAAGCATTATGAAATCAATGCAGACACACCAACTTTCATCTATGAATTGAATCATGTAAACGGAAAAGTAGCGAATCATTTTGGATACCGTGATGTGAACGAAGGATGTGAACAACAATTAGCTGAGGCTATTCAAAAAGGAATTTACTTCTCGCATCCTTCTGAACAGGTTCCTAAGATAGTGTTTACTGCGCACAGTGACCACGAGGAAGATTGGAATACTCTTGCTTACTTAGCAAGGCTCTGTCAGCTTCCTCACGAACTGGTGCCAATTGATGAGTTAAGGGTACAAGAAGGAATTGGTGTGTTTACACCGAGTGGTGAAAAAATTGATGTTTTATATAGACAGACTTATCCTATTGAGCACCTAGTTGATGATAAAGCAGAAGATGGAACCGACATTGGGGTTGAACTTTTAAAAGTTGTACAAGAAAAAAAGTTAGCTATCCTTAATCCCTTATCCTCCTTTTTGTTACAATCAAAAGCGGTACAAGTGCTTATTTGGGGATTGCACGAAAGTGGGCATGAATTCTTCTCAGAAGAAGAACATCAGTGGATACACTCGTACTTTTTACCAACGTATCTTGAAAAGGATGTATTCCTAAAGCAAGGTGTCAAATTCATTGAAAAACCTTCATTTGGACGAGAAGGGGATACCATTGTCATTTACGACGAACACGGAAATCCTGAGCAAGAAAACGAAAATCGCACGTATGACGATTCCCTTAAAATCTATCAAGCGTATCAAGAGTTACCACAAGAAACAGTGATGACTCCTTATGGACAGACAAAGGCTCATTTATTAGTTGGCTCATTTGTCATTGGAAATGAAGCGGGAGCCATAGGAATACGAGCAGGTGAAAAAATTACAGGAAATGAATCTTGCTTTTTGCCGATTGCTATAGCGGATGAATGTGACCTGTAACGCATCTAATATACCTGATACACCTATTACGCCTGTCTACTCCATCTTTGAGTAAGCCATAGGTGCAAAAGCAATAAAATGCTACATAATAAAAATGACATTCATAAAGAAAATAAAAAAGCACTGCTTTCTTATTCGCAAAAATAAGAAAGCGGTGCTTTTTGTTCATATATAATTCTATGGCTATGTCCCAAAGGATAGCTAAATGGCTGGATAGAAGGATACTTATCCAACTGACTCTTAAACCATATCTTTTTGTTCACTGATGCGAATCAATTGTTGAAGCTGACGTATCACTTCTTCGTAGTTGACTTTTGTATCGGTAATAAGAGTTTTCATCACTTCTACTTGAGATAATACTTCTTCAATGCTTGCAGCGTTTTGCTCTGAAATTGCTGATACGTTGTTTACTTCTTCAACAATATCTGTCGATGCATCTTTTAAGTTATGCATACGGTCTGCTACATTTTGTTGGCTACTTGCCGTTTGTTCATTATTTGTTGCGATTTCTTCAAATGCTCGTTGCACTTGTAGCGTACTCAATTTGTTATTTGCAATTTTTTCTTTACTGGTTAGCGTCTTTTGAACCGCTGACTTTGCATCTGCATCAAATTCTTTTAATATCTTCGCAATTTCTTTTGTATTGTTCGCAGATTGAATGGACAATTTTTTGATTTCATCCGATACCACGTGAAATCCTTTTCCAGCTTCGCCTGCGCGAGCACTTTCAATGGCCGCGTTTAAGCTTAATAAATTGGTTTGTTCGGCAATATCTGAAATCACTTTAATAATGGTTTGGATTTGGTTGGAATGTTCACTTAAACGATTTACGGTCTCTTCGTTGTCATCAAATATATGCGTTAACTCATCCATATCATGAAGAAGTGTATTCACATCATGTTTTGCTTTTTCCACTGTATTCAGTGTTTGCGTTGACGAATTGGTGGTTTGAAGCACATCAACATTCATTGTTTTAACGTCATTATCAATAATATTCATGCTCGTATTGATACCTTGCATACTGATGGTTTGTTCATCCATCGCTTGTGCCATTTGTTGAACGGTTTGAATCACATCTTCGCTCGTGATGTCTGTATGCTCTACGATTGTAGATACATTCTTTGAAAATTCATTCGTGCTCTGAATAACCTGTTGTACATCCGCTAGTAAGTTCTCCATTTGCTTGTGAGAGGCAAGTAAATCTTGCTTATCTTTTTCTCGCGCTTTTTCTGTTTGATTGAATACACGGCTATGAAACAAAAAGATACCTGTTAGGAAGCTCAGAGAAAAGCCGATAAACGCAAATTGGTCAGGTGTCGAGTTAGGGAAAATGATATCGCCTGTTTTTCCGTAAAAAATATGGGCACCTGATGCCAATGACAAGACATAGGCGTAAACGAGCCCTTTCCAATTTTGATACAGCGTGCTAATGCCGATGCACAAATAAATAAAAAGGAAATTAGTGATGGTAGGTTCTGAAATCACCACATACCACAAATAAAAGGCGAAGAAAGAAATTAACAGATACATGACATAAGGGAGAATAAAGCGAATGCGAAGGATAAAGTATAACCCTGCTAATAGCCCTCCTCCAATCAGTGCCATTTTAAGCGTTTTTTCGTAATCTTTCCAAGCGATATAGATAACTAATGTAAGTATCCAACAAACCGCAATTAAAATAAGCATATTTCGATTCTGTTTATACAACTGAGTTAATTTGGGATTCATCTATTGGTACCCCTTTTCTTCTAGTAAACGCCCGCATACTAGTAAAAAAAGAGAAGTAATGCAATAAAATAGACACATCTTTTGGCGATAACTAAAAATGAACTACTACCTATCATTTGGGACATGTAAATATTAAAGTCAAAAAATTAAGACTGCCTCTTAAAAAAGAGCGTCTTTTTGTTATAACTACGAATGTTAACTTCTTATACTACGAGAATAACGTAAGTAAACTTTTACTCGACAAACAAGAGACTTTGAGTATAGAAAAGGTGAGAGCTTATTTAATGAAAGGCAGGGATAACATGAAGAAAAAACAGTTAATAAGTGCGATATTAATTTCAGGTATATTTTTTTTATTGGCCGCATGTAGCAAACAGAATGAAATTAATCGACATTATGGATACATATATCAAAAAGATGAAAATAATTTTACACTATTAAAATTATCGAGCAAAAATAACAAATTAACAGGAAATGGCATAAATTATGTTGTAGGGACTAACTCTGATACATTTGAACTTAAAATACAGAAAGATAAAACAAGTCTAACTGGAAAGGTAGAAGATGATGTAATCATTCTAAAACGAAAGGGAGAGAAGACTATTTCGCTTACTTTTGGCGCAGATAATCTGTTGAAAGATGACCAAGGTCGTGTATTTCTGCCTGCTACAGAAAAACAAGTAAGTGGCATTTATCAAGAAATAGAGAGAAAAATAAAAAAAGAAAACAAAAAAAATGAAAAGCGCAATGCTAAACTACGAGATGAAAAAAAATTTAATGATTCCGAAAAATCATTGGAGAAATTAGTTAGGGACCCAATGGTGCAACGAGAAAAACTAATGACAGTATTGCAAGATGTGAGTGAATTGTTAAAAGAAAAAGAAAAAAAGGGGAACTACCTTGTAGAGGAAGTAAGAAAAACCTATCCTAACATTGATAAGAAAAAGTTAACGGCTTTATCAAATGTGAAACCAACCACTGAGACCATTACAGCGAAAATTAATAAAGCACGAAATTTATTAAAAGTAGAAGAAACTTATGATAAAAAAGTAAACAAAATGTACAACGTATATTTAGATAACGCTAAAAAAGTAAATGAAATTCCAAAGGTTACAAAAGAAGAAGTTGAGCAATCTATATTAGTGAACGCCGAATACAATTTTGGTTTTGCTCAAAACCTCTATCATATGACAATGCAAGCAGAAGCTATTTCTTTGGACATTCAATCAGAGCAACTACGTATTAAAAAAGAATTAACAAAAAGCGAGGAATTGCCAAGTCAAGCGTGACACAATTTATAGGTTGTAATAGATAGCGAAAAGAAAATACGGGATAACTTGTGATTCTAGAAAAAGAAGTTGGTAAGGTTAGCAAAAACCACATGACTAAGAGGATTTATTCTTAATCATGTGGTTTATTTCACTGTTTATATTTCTTAGTTCACCAATTAAGCTGTGCGGTCTAAGAAAATCTGAATATCTTCTTCGTATCCCCACAGTTCTATCATATTTTTAATGATATTTATAGTTAATTGTGCGCTGATGCTAAGTTCTGCAAACAACGAAACTTCGTTAAATAAATAAGGGGCACGGAAGTTATCTTTATCATTCGAAAAATAAGCTCGCTTGCTTCCTTTTAACGAAAGAGCAACATCCTTAAATTTATCAGGATTTTGTTTAATCAATTGCTGACAAAACGAAATGTACAGGTCTCTCCAAGTACTAATAAGGGTAATCTCTCCATTCATACGAAAAGAATGGGCTTTTTTACCCGTTACAGTGGATGTCCAATCATACTCTTCAAGATTATTTGTATCAATAACGGTACTCTCGGATTCTTGGGGGCTTTCTGCAAAATCAGTAGACGTATTATCATCTGTCGCATCTAACTTGTACAACATTTGATGTAATTCATCAAGTGGAAGCTTTTCATCTAGTTCATCTCCTACAATAGTGTTGATTTGTAAGCTCTTGTGAACTGTTTCAAAGAAAGTTTGAAAATTTTTGTTGATAGTGTGCAAATGATTTATTGTATCTGTATCGATATCTTTCTTTTGTTTTGCTTGGAACAAAACAACACTTTCCTCAGGATTATCTAAATTCAATTCGATAACGCCAATACCAAAATGAGCAGATAAGCGACTCATTTTATCCATTAGTTTCTTATCGTCTTTATGAATAAGTGGAGCAACTAAATAGCCTTCATTTGCCCAGCTTGAATTAGAAACCGCTTGGAAAAACTTTTCGCTCAGTGTTGCTAAATTGATTTCTTTCTTTAACTCATACGAGTAGAGAATGACCTTTGGAATATCGTAGTGCGTACTTAAATGAGCGATGTGAGAATGCCAATTCGCTGTAGGAAGACTAAAACCAACCATATCAGGATGGACCCATTCATTTTCTCCACGTTTTACGTTCTTCGATTGTTCTTGGTAGATGGTCATAGGTGCAATGTCTTGGCTGTGTAAGTAGCGAGCAAGAAATGCGTGGAATTCGCGTTCGTTAAAATCGTTGACGTTTATCATAGTGTGTAAGGACTCCTTTGCCTAGGGCGTTTTCTATTGTTGCTTTCTTAATTATAGCGGTTTTCTTGAGGAATGGTCGGAAATGAATGTCTTTAAACAGAGGAGAGATTAGAAAAAGATATTAGTTGTAATTAAGAATTACTTCGCACGTTACAGTTAAAAACGCCCTTTCTTTTTTGGGAGGAGGCGGTGATTGTTTCCTCTTTGTCTTTGAGTCTTATATAATGAAAAGTAAGACTAGAAAAGAAGGTGTACGAGATGCAACACGGAGCAAAAACGATTCAAATTTTCTTACCTGATGGAAATCCTCGTGGAATTAAAATTGTAGAAGTGACAAACCGAACTGTACAAGCTATCCTAATTCCTCGTGCGCTTTTAGAGCAGGCTAAAATTCGTGAAGAAGTATCAAGCGTCGGTTTATATTTTTTATTTGGAGATGACGAGGAACAGCTGAAGCCAGCTGTGTACATAGGAGAAGCGGAATGTGGATATCACAGACTCAAGCAACATCACAAAGAAAAGGAGTTTTGGCAAACGGCAATTTTAGTCGTAACGAATAATAAGCAAAATCAATTTACAAAGTCAGATGTCAAATTTTTAGAGAATCTCTCTTATGAAAAAGCGAAAGAAGCGAATCGCTTTTCGTTACAACAAACTATTCCAACAAAATCGTTTGTGCCTGAGTGGAGACAAGCTGATTTGAATGACATTTTTGAAACTGTTCAGTTGTTACTTTCCACGCTTGGTTATCCAGTATTTGATTCTTTATCTAAACCGATTAAAGAAAAAGAAATAAAAAAAGAGGAGTTATCAGAATTACAAGAAGAACTCTTTTATTGTGAGGCAAAAGGGGTTAAAGCAAGCGGATATCCTTTCGAAGACGGATTCGTTATTCTAAAGGGTTCTGAGATGGTTGCAAAACCTGTGCCAAGCTTTGTAGAACGATATGCTTATCACATTACGAGAATTGAAAAAATGAAAGAAGAAGGAATAGTAGCACTTCAAGATGGAACGTGGGTATTTCAATCTGACTTCTTAGCTTCCTCGCCTTCTATGGCAGCGTGTATCATCACGCAACGAGCTAGTAACGGGTGGACTGATTGGAAAGATGCGAGCGGTAAAAGTTTAGATGAATTAAAACGAAAATAAAATATAAATAACAGTAGTAATAAAAAAAGAAAAATCGCTTAAGATTTTTCTTTTTCTTCGTTCTCTAATTTTGTTATGCGTAAAAGGGCTCCATCAATAATGGTGTCTGCGTCGCTTAGATTGCGTTCTACGTCCTGATTACGTAGTCGACCTTGTCGATAAAGTTTCCAGACTATATCTTTCCGCTCGTTTTGAAGACGGATAGTAGTGTGCATGTCACTGATTTTACTCATTTTGGTTCTCCTTTAGGTACTTGAAGTGTATGTATTTGCTTGTAAATAGTTTGATAGTGTTGCTACTTGTTTTCACATGGCAATTTCATTGACGTAAACAAGTCTGCTTTTTCTTTCAGGTACCTTTGGAATCCTTGATGGTCACGACTTGCAATGGTAACGAGTTCATTTAGCGCTTCTTTTTCCGTACATCGAAGGTAGTAACTATATTGTTCTACTAGGTACTGGTTCTTTTCAGATAACATGATGGACCTTCTTTCTTAGTTTCTTATTTCATAACAAAAAGAAAGAAAAAATCCTTTTTGTTCGTAACTAATACTGATTCATTAATGAGCCTAAAATCTCATCATGATATTTTTCATTTGAAGTTTACCGAAGAACCAGGCAAGCAATTTTTCTTGAAAAAAGAAAGAGAATGGTGTTAAGATGAAGCTCACTACATCTTGTATGTTTCAGATACATACAGAAACTATATTGTCTATGACATTAGAAAAGAGCCAACGGTAGGTTTCCCCCTTATAGTTGGCTCTTTTTTATATGTTTTTTAAAAATCCATGTGAAATCAACCACACATTTGCGTGCTTTTCATTATAAGTGGCTTGTATGACAATTTTAAACGACTTATTTGACGTTTAAAATCGAATTATAATATAAAGCATTTAAAAACAAAAAAAACCTCTTAGAACGCATTTAAACGATTCTGAGAGGTTTTTTTGTTAAACGGTCTGGAAGATTGCTTCACGTGTGATTTGAAAGAACACCCAATTCTCGTAACTATCCCCGATGAAAGAGGCAAGCTCTCCTAAGAATACGTCGTTTCCTTTTTGTAAATAGGTTCCATTGTCAAACTCATTGTACAAAATATCTCGCATGATATGTACATCTTCGTTTGTTGTTAAAGATAATCCGTTCAGGGATTCCATCCAATCCAAAATGATGTGAGTTGTTTCTGTAGATAGGTCAGTAGGTTCTTGGAGTGCGTTTTTGTTTTTCACTTTTTCGTAGATTGTTTCTAAGGTCAAAATAGTTATGGATTTTAGGGAGAAAATTTGAAATTTGCTTGGCATATGGAACACTCCTTGTTTTATAAGGTAACAACTTCTTTATTTTACCATTTAATTCATGTCAGGTAAAAATAATAAGCATTATCCCGAGACAAAAGAATAATACGTGTTTTAAAGACTCCTACGTGCTCATAGAGACGTTTAATTAGTGAGAATGTAAATTTGTAAGTCAAATGAGAAAAATTCCTCAGAACGTAATTGAATGCTTCTGAGGGATTTTTGTTGTTATCTTGCATCATGTTCTAGTCATCACATTAAAAAAGATGTCGATTATAATAGTCGCGTTTGAGGTAAGAAGAAAGAATAGCTGAAAAAAATGTAGATAAAAATGTCGAATAAACTGTCGTCAAAATACGACCTCTTTTTACGTGTTTTTAATGTTTTGTCGAACTACGTCATGGATTTCAGTTAAAAAAGTATTTACAAACACATTCGATACCTATTACCCCTAACCCTAAAGCATTGTAAAAGAGAATGGATTTATAATTACCATCGATGTTGAGCGTTTCCTTTTTAACTTCAAGGGTGTCAAGAGATAGGGTAGTGGAACGAGTAACTAAAAATGGTTTCCACAAAGGGGAAGCAAAAATTTTTTTCATGTACATAACCTCCTTAGAACAAAAAGCTATAAAAGAATGTTGCCTTTCGCATTTTCAGTATAAAAGAGGGGAGGGGAGGATAAAAGCATCGACGCGTTTTTTTAAATATAACAAAAACACTTCTTTTTTTAGAAGAATGGAAAAAACATGCTAAACTATTAGGGAAGACAACAGCTGCACTACTCTGCAGAAGGGAAAACAATAGAGAAAGTAGGAGAGTACAGTGGATATTGATGTAGGGAATTACTATGCAAATGATGTTGTGGCACAAGGAAAAAGGAATGTTACCGTTATTTTTGTAAAATCATCTTTCGAAGAAAGAGGCATTACATACTATCACGGATTAATGATACCTCTATCAGAACCTAACCATGAAGGATTCGTCGAGATTGATTGGAGAAAAGAATCTTTTCAACGAAAAGCGAAAAGTCAGGAGATTAGGCGATTTAAATCAATACAACGTGAAATGATTGAAAAAGCAAAAGAAGAGGAAAAACCATTCTTCGGTAATCACATAGCAGTAAACTTTGACAGTAAGATTCCGTTTAAGCCTATAGAAGGGGTAGGGACAATCTTTAATTTGGAAGACTTTATCGCCTACAGCGAAGCGGGACATTTAACTGATGATGATGGATTTGCTTATGAACTTGTCTGCAATCAAAAAGTTCTCATTCAAGAAGCGTTTTATCCGTCTCAAGTAGTAAAGTTTAAAGAAGAATTTGAAGAACTTATTGATAAGATGGGGGAATGCCTGGTTGTTTGGTACAGCCAATGAACTTGTTTTATTAAAAGGATTATGTAACTACTACACAATTGGAAGGAATGGTAAGAATGGGAGATAGACTCTGTCCTGCATGTGAACAAGAAACGTTGGTAGAAAGAAGTTTAACAATATGGAAGTGTTTAAATAGTGATTGTAAAGAGGAATTTGAAACGCATTATTTAGATGCTGACCTTGAAGAAATGAACGAAAACTAATTGATGTATTAGAACATGTTTCATGTGAAACATTGCTTCTGATGAAATGAGGGTTAAACATGAAGAAATAGTAAAACATCGGAATAAGACTTCAACTTGAGGTCTTATTTTTTTATGTGTTTTTTATCGTAAGATAAAAGAGTAGGGGTATCCCAAAAATGTTAGGTTAAAATATCTTGCATTATTATCCCAAATGTGTTGGGTTTATATTCAGATATTTCAAATTATTTAATAATTCTAACAACACACACAAGGCTCTTTTTCTTTTCTTTTTTAAATAGCCTGTTTTAGTTGTTTTACTAAACAAGTTTTAATATTTTAAATCTTTTACTGTTTTAGGAGAGCTGAATCCCTTGTCCCCCAAGGCTTTGAGGCGCCTAACCCCAACGTTTTTGGGATTAAACCTAGCGTTTTTGGGATTAAACCTAGCTTTTTTGGGATGTAACCTAACGAAATTGGGATGACAAACCCAACCAAGTTGGGACGTAACCCAGCGTTTTTGGGATGCTTTTTTCTAAACCTAGCAAAATTGGGATGAAACCCAGCGTTTTTGGGACAAAGGTGCGAAATCCTTAGTTTATGGAGTCGAAATCAGTCGAATAAGGTCTAAAAGGATATAAACCCAGCGTTTTTGGGATGTAACCTAACGTTTTTGGGATTAAACCTAGCGAAATTGGGATGAGGTGTTAAACCTAACGTTTTTGGGGTAAGAGGTATAAAAAAAGAAAAACCCAACGTTTTTGGGATGCGTATTTAAAACCCAACGTAATTGGGATAGGGACATAAGCCTAGCTTTTTTGCTAAAATTTAGGTGAAATATAAAACCTAACGTTTTTGGGGTGAAAAATTTAGAGAAAATGAAACCTAACAAAATTGGGATGAAAAATTTAGAGAAAATGAAACCTAACATTTTTGGGATGTGTATTTCTAAACCTAACGAAATTGGGACGAAAACCTGTGAATTGAAAAAAACCTAACGTTTTTGGGATGAACATGCAAACCTAGCAGATTTGGGATGAACGAATAAAAAATTAAACCCCAGCGTTTTTGGGATATAAAAGCAAGTCACGAAACCTAGCAAAATTGGGATGAAAGAGCAAACCTAACGAAATTGGGATAATTTTTCTAAACCTAGCGTTTTTGGGATGCGAAATGGAACACAACGTATTTTTAAAAAATGTTGGGTTTTTCTCTTTTCGGATGGGAACAAATGTGTCATAATCTAACTACTACTACTAAATACAGATAGAACTATAGAAAGAATGGTGAAAGACACTATGGGTAAATCGGAGAAACTAGAAGCAAAAGAAGCTATGGCACTGGTTGTCCAACATAACGACTTAGTGGAAGCTTATTACGACATGGATTTAACTGTGAACGAACATAAGATTATTAAATACGCGGTAAGTAAAATTAAATTAAATGATACTCAATTTCCTGACTACTCGTTTGATGTAAAAGAATTTGCGCAGGCTGCAGGGGTAAAAGGAAACAATTATCATGCGCAAATTGAACGTATTGCGGACGAGCTTTCTAAGAAACGTATTAAAGTAAAATCACAGAAAGCAGTAGGTTGGTTTCCGTGGTTTTCAGCAATTGTTTATCAACGCGGTGTTGTACATATATCATTTAATCCGTTAATAAAAGATTCACTATTACAACTTGAAGAGAAATTTACGAATTATCCATTTAAAGTAATTTCTCCGTTGAAAAGTGCGTATTCATTGCGTTTGTTTGAGTTACTTAAGCAATATGAAACGATAGGATATCGTCGTATAAAAATTGAAGATTTACGCAATATGCTAGGCATTAACGGAAAGTATCCTGAATACTCAAACTTTAAGCAACGCGTTATTCGTCATGCTCACAAAGAGTTAGTAAAGAAAACGAAATTATCGTTTGAATTTGAAGAAGTGAAGCAAGGAAGAAAAGTAGTAGCACTTGATTTTCATATTAAAAGCGACTATAAAAATGAACAATTAGAGTTGTTTGATGGTGGAAAAGAAAACGGTAAAAGCGAAATTATAGAAGAAATAGAAGAAGTTCTACCAATTGAAGAAGAAAATCCATTTGTGAAAGAAGCAAACGCACGGTTAAAACAGAATGGAATTTTTATCGCTGAAGATACTCTCAAGTCTTGGGAAAAGTATGGTATGGATTTAATTGAAGAAGTTATTGACGATGTAAGAGGAAAGACGCACATCGATAGCTATCCTGCCTATCTCACATCTATGCTCAAGAAAAAGGATATAGCGAAAAAGAAAGAAGCAAAATTAGCTGAAGAAGCTAAAAATCGAACACCTGAGGAACGCATCGCTTTTGTAGCTCAAACGCTTGCTCATAAGCACAAAAACAACAAGCAATTAATGCCTCGATTTATGCTTGCAAGAAATGCTATCCCGATGCTTATGCAAGAGCTAGAGGTAGAGGAAGAAGAAGCAAAAAAGGTGTGGGAAAAACACGAAGACGAAATTTATGATAAAGTGAATGACGCGATTTTAAGTAAGTTTTAAGTAAAGCGTGTGTTTTACTAAATAGTATTTAAAAGCATAGCCGAAAGGCTGTGCTTTTTTCTTTGTACGTAAACCTAACAAAATTGGGATGAATGTAAGGGGAAATCCTGAAAATAGAAGTGGGATATGAAAATTATCTAATAAATTGAGGGGATTATTGACTGAAAAATAAAAAAATATCCCAAAAATGTTGGGTTTTAAGGAAGAGAAATGATTTTCGTCCCAAAAACGTTAGGTTTCAATGCCTTTTAATGTTAGAAATACCAAAAACGTTAGGTTTAGTTGTTCGCTACTACTTCAAATCCCAAAAATGTTAGGATTCAATGTCTTCTAATAGTAAATGCTCCCAAAAACGTTAGGTTTTAACGCCATTTTTTTATTTCAAATCCCAATTACGTTAGGTATTACTGTTATTAATTTTAAAAATCCCAAAAACGTTAGGTATCGAAGCTTTTTCGTTTAAGAATCCCAAAAACGTTAGGTTTATCTATTCCGAACTATTTCAATATCCCAAAAATGTTAGGTTTAGAAAACCCTTTCAAAAATAGGAACAAGCGTTTCTATTCGTCTGAGTCCTTAAGAAAGAGAGGATGATTGAGGAGTACATATAGAAAGAAATAACTCAATCATTCACTACAAAAGCAAAAGAAAACAGAGCCCACATAATAGGTGAGCTCCGTTTACAACATAGCAACTCTTATCGTCTTAATTGTAGAATCTTGTTTTTGAGTTTCAAACAACTTCTACAAACTTTGTCGTAAATTTAAAGGTAATCTTCGACAATCTTCTGTAGAAATGTGTCTAATTCTTGTGCAGAAATGCCTTGCCCTTCTTTTTGTTTGTCCATTAACCATTTTGATGTTTCTTGATGCTCACTCAATTCGTCTGATATTTGAGGCTTTGTGTCCGCACTCTCGTTACTTTAGTGATGAGTGAGGACATAGGGTGTTTGTCTACTACATCTGTTGTGTTTTTCAACCTCATTTGGTATGATTATTCCCATAGATAAAATATGTAAAATACATAGGTATATAGATAGATGGAATGAATGAGGAGGGATTGTGAATGGCGCGGACAACGGTCAAAAAACGAAATGAAGAATTAGCGAAAGAAAACAAAGTGTTGCGTCATTACGGAATAAAACTTCGTGCCTATCCGACACCTACTCAAGAAGAAAAAATCGCGAAAACGATGGGATGTGCTCGTTTTGCGTTTAACTTTTATTTACATGAAAAACAAGAAGTGTATCAACTGACGCGCGAGACGTTAGATTACTACACATTTCGCAAGGCATTTAACGGTCTGAAACAACATCCTGCGTTCAACTGGTTAAAAGAAGTCGATAAGTTCTCCTTGGAATCTGCGTTAGAACAAGTGGATGATGCCTATGACCGTTTCTTTAAAGGACAAAATAAGTTTCCGAAATTTAAATCCAAACACACATCAAAACAAAGCTACACCACCAAAGAAACGAACGGAAATATTGCGTTGGATGTGGAACAACAAATGGTCAAACTCCCGAAAGTGGGCAAAATCTCTGTGAAACTGTCTAAGAAACATCGGACGATGTTTCAGAAAAACGGCTTTACAGCGAAGATTAAATCAGCGACGGTTACCCGACACAGCAGTGGGCAGTATTACGTGTCGCTCAAATGCGAAGAAATTATGCCGTTAGAAAAATCAGTGGACGTGACCGCCATTCCAACAAATGAGATAATCGGCTGTGATTTGGGTTTAACCCACTTTTTGATTGACTCGAACGGTCAAAAGATAGAGAACCCACGCTATTTAAAAAAGAACCTAGAAAAACTAGCGAAGTTCCAACGCCGTTTGAAGTATAAACAAATAGGAAGCGCCAACTACCGTAAACACGCCCAAAAAATCGCAAAACTGCATCTTCATATTAGTAACCTGCGCAAAGATTTTTTACATAAAATCTCTCGAAAACTGGTGAACGAAAACCAAGTTATCATTTTAGAAGATTTGAATGTCAAAGGCATGATTCGCAATAAAAAACTAGCCCGTAGCATTGCCGATGTGGGATGGGGGATGTTTAAAACGTTTGTCTCCTACAAAGCAAACTGGGCAAACAAACTCTTGATTTTGATAGACCGTTTCTTTCCTTCTTCGAAGCAGTGTAACGGTTGTAAAGAAACCAATCCCCTTTTGTCTCTCTCCGACCGTGTATGGATGTGTCCGTCATGTGGAACCCATCACGATAGAGACGACAATGCCGCGTTCAATATTAAAGAAGAAGGCATTCGACTTTTACTAAATGCCTAACACGTTCATTCACCGTCGGAACGACGGGGTGTGCCTGTCAACATCGACCGATGTTGGTTACGTATCTGTCGATATGTAATGGAGGGAATGTCAGACGTTCGCATTGAACGCCGTTCTCAATGAAGCAGGAATCTCACGCACATATACATGTCAATGGGGTTTTGTCGTCCAAAGGACGTTCGAATCCTTCGACTTTAGTCGTGGGAGGTTCAAAAAGACCAAAGCCATCTTCATAAAGGGTTTGATAATCCTTAGGTGCATAACCTAATTTGTTGTAAATAAGGGTACGAAATGTTCCGCCTTCGTTCATGTGTTGTAGAAGCTGTTTAAATACCCATGCTGTTTGTTCAGGAGTTGGTGGCTGGAAAGAAGAATTTGTCATTGTGAGTTTCCTTTCTTGTTTCGAAGATATGGTTATCTTATCGAATGTCTTTTTTCTTTTTCAAGAAACAATAGAAAGTGTTTCTTTGCTTTTGAATTATAACTTAAAAACATGACTTCTTTACAAAAATATAAAAAAGAAGCCCTTTCTACAAAAGAAAGAGCTTTTCCAAGTTATAATTTGTATTGCTGCCAATATAGATTAAAAAATCAATATACGCTATGACCGATTAATAATAGCGTGTACCCAACTAAGAAAGTTGGAACAGTTTAAAGTATAGAGAAGCACTTAACGGACGTCAAGAAATTAAAATTTAAATGGTGAATGAAGAAGTAATGAGGAAAGAACACGAACTAAAAAAATAACATTGGTATAAAACCAATGTTATTGTGCTTTACGTTTTTCGTTTTTATATACGGATGACTCAATAATATGTTCGGGTGCGACATAATAAATAACACCACTGGTCTCACGACAATCCACTGTGATTTCCTTATTTGTAATTCGTTTGATAATACCTGTTGCGGTGAACGCATCGCCGTATGGTCGAATGGAGATGATTTGGTTAATTTTCAAATCCTTAATGTCCATAAGCTTCCCTTCTTTCTACTTAATGGCTGTTTGTCTATTGGAGTCGTTCTAGTACTACTTAAAGGTTTGTTTCCCCGTCTGTTTCATTTGTACACTAGATGCCTTATACATAATGTACCATGATTTAAGGTTGCGTTTGTAGCCATTCTGATGCGTAGTGAATGAGTTCTTGGAATGTATTAGCTCCCTCGGTGTTCGGGATATATACACCATATTCTTCCGAGTAGATTCCTTTATCACCGATTTCCTTCGTAAATGTACAACCTTCAATAACAACGGTCATTTCCATAAACATATGTGTATCCTCCTAAAAGTGTAGTTTCATCTCTTTAAGTGTAATAGCGAATTAGGATTTTAGGATAAAATAAAACAGGGTTGTGTTAAAAATGCGCGTGTCGCGAAGCTTCGGCCAGGGAGCGAGATAGTTAAAATACTTGCCGTAGGGTGTCTTTTCTCGTATAGTAAGAGATAGAACGCAGCCTGAAATTAAAAATGCTGTTATGCACTTCCATAAGAGTGCCCATACATTTTTCTTGTTGAAAAGATAAAAACTCTATACTAGTTGTAACAACACACATTATTCTTATCGAAAAGATGCCGAAAAGAGCCATAAGTTATCATAACTTATGGCTCTTTTCATGTTTTCATTCCCTTGAAACAGTTAGTTCAATGTTTCGTTTGCATTTATACTCTCTTTCGCATGTACGGATTTTAAAAAGAGATAAAACAAGAAAAGAGAGTTTTATATTGCCTATTTTAGTAAATATCACAGTATTTTCTAAAAAATAACGATAGTAGAATGTTTTTACTTGAATTTATGCTTTGTTATCGTTTATACTGAATTTACGTTAAGAGAATAACAACTAGTATAGATGCCAAAGTTTTTAAAAATCTACCTTGTAGATAAGAAAATATGAGCCTTCTTCGTGAGATTCTCGACACCACCCTATAGAAAAGAGGTTATGACGTGTATAAAGTAACGTTTAATGTGATTCTAAAAGAAGATATCACAATTGCTCATGCGTATGAAAAACTCGCCATTGCCGTCCGTTTATTTATCAAAAAAAACGATGGCGAAATGATGAAAAAACATTACGCGAGAGAATTTTCATTTTACTCATTTAGTAACATGTCTCCATATGAAAATGACCAAGTATACAAAAAAGGGAATGTCTACACAGTAGAATTACGTTCTCTACACCGAGAATTTTTAGACATGAAAAAACACATTCCAATTGAAACCGAAAGTTTAGTTATTATTTCGGCGGTCACTGGAAAACTCTACTATAAGAGTCAGGGAGAAATTCGAACAGAATCTCCTTTCTACATGAACGTCCTGAATAAGAAACGTATTGAAACGAAAGAAGAAGAAGAAAACGTCAAAATCTTACTGCGTGAAAATATCATTTATCGTTATCTGAGAAGTGAAAACAAGACATGTGACGATGCGAACTTTTTACGTGAGAATGTCGTTGACCGAATTGTCTTCCAACAACATCCAATTGTCATTCCCTTTTTCACAAAACCTTTAAACAATGGTGACCCTGTCAAATACCATTGTCGAAAAGCAATTATTAAGTTTAAAGATACGGATATCGCCAAAGAGGTTGAAAAGGTGATTTACGCAGGTGGTATTGGACAGAACACAAGTAATGGGTTTGGGTTTATTCATTAAAAAGCGAAAGGAGGCGACACGATGATATTTTTAGAAGGATTACAGATTCAAACGAATCAGACCATTGGAAAAAACATTCAAGACATCCTTTCGTTTGTAGAGAGTCAATTAGTGGACGATAAAAAAATGGATTTCTTAAATCGTAAGTTCCGCGAAACAGAAAAAATTGTTTCTGTTGGTTTCACATCACTATCTCCTGTGAAACTATCGATTCAACAAGAGTATGTAAAAGAAGAAACGAACGAACAAATACTTACACATGAAGACGTCTTTCATCCTTTGTTTTACGGTTTTACCATTACCAACAACCAATACAAACGGTTAGAGGGTACGGGTGTTGAGAAGTTAAATCAAAAACAAAACGTTAACTCGTTTTCGGACTACTTCATTTCACGTAAAACGTTAGATGTTGTGTTACCTCTTCTTATTCAACTTGAAGTACCGCAAGCGCTAAAAGGAAGCGGTGTAAAAGAAGAAATCCTCGGTGAATTTTACCGTATATTCAACGAGAAGGCGGAACAGTTATCTCGTGAAGAAGCGAAAACTGTAGGAATGGATTTCTTTATTGATTTTAATAGTATCCTAAAGTTAGAGATTTCAGATGAAGAAAAAGAAGTCTTTATTCAACGTCTCTTTAACTACAACGGTGTTTGCGAAAAGGTAGATTATCAACTCATAAAGGAAAAAAGTTTGCTAAATGCTATGGTTTACGCATTTGACACTATCTGTTTCCAAAGTGAGAAACTTTATAAAATCGATGTGTCGGTTACGAACGGTATACCAAATTTCACAACGTTGATGGAGCAAGAGGTGCCATTATCGTTTGAAGTGCCAACAAATGAAAAACCTGTACTGAAAAAACCACGTACACCAAGTCTGAAAAGCATAGATGATTTACCGAAAATGACAGTTCTTGAAATGGTTTTATTCCGTTACTTAATCTTGAGTATTAATAAACAAGGGAAAGTAGAAGGAAGTGGGTATAACTTCGACTTAAAAGAAGGACAAGACCGATACGTCACAATCGAACGAAGCATGCGTATAACATCCGATGCGTACGGAAACCCATCTATTTCTCGTGTTATGTTTACCGATATTAAGAAAAAAGAAGCATTTTTTGAAAGAGCTCGTTTTTTATACCGTGTGTATTTTGGAGAATCCATGACACCTGATGAATCAAAGTTGGAAAAAATGTTTTACGCGAAGCTTTACTCGGTTCGAGATGCTTATATGGTCAAAAATTTGCAGGAGAAAGACTTGTTCAATCGTCTTTTAACGAAAGATGCATCTGAATCTGTTGCACGTGTGTTATACGACGGAGCATTTCGTAATATAGAATCGCGTGTAGGAGGATATGCAGAAAAACACAAAAAGCTCCTTACATTTAATCACTTAATAGATTTACTGTATCTAATTGACGTGATGGATGGAAAAAACAAGTGGTTGAAGGGAATGGAATACATGAAACGTGGGTTAACGATTAGTGACTTGTTAAAAAAAGAAACGTTAAATCATCAAGAGTTACATTATCTATTAGGACAA
>Ga0105244_10000370_pt1 | contig 41670 bp, 34 predicted proteins | sample KBSM44metaG_FD_80423 | JGI IMG/M metagenome (GOLD analysis project Ga0105244, IMG submission 80423) | Miscanthus rhizosphere microbial communities from Kellogg Biological Station, Michigan, USA - KBS M4-4 metaG | ecosystem: Host-associated > Plants > Roots > Rhizosphere > Soil | place...
AAGCGCCGGATCATGACCGTCGACCCGGCGACGGGGCAGGCAGTGGCCGAGATGCTCTCGGGACGCTGATCCGGTTGCCAGGCATGGCTGCTACCGGCAAACGGCGGCGGTCATATAGCAATGTTCTGAAGCCTGTTCTGGTTGAACGGTGGATACCTGCATGAAAAACAACACGGATTTCGCCTATCAGGCGGTCTACCGCTACCTGGTGCGTCTGGTTGACCAGCAGCAGGGCGAGCTGGCACTGAAAATGCCGTCATTGCGACAGCTGGCCCAGCGACTGAACGTATCAATATCGACGGTGCAAAGCGCCTACTCGCTGCTGGAAAAGGAAGGGCGCGTTTATTCGCTGCCAAAATCAGGCTATTACTCGGTACCGCGCAGCTTGAGTGCGCAGGGCCTGGTGATACCGGACGCAGACGGCGATCTTTTGCAGGCCCTGTACGACAACGCCCGTCGCCCCGGCATGGCGTTGCTGGGCTGCGATGAACCGGCGCTTTTGCACGCTCAGGACAATCCGCTGCCGGCAATGGAGCGCGAGCTGGGCAGGCATTACCCGCGTCAGCGGGACGCGGTTTTTCAGCCATTCGGTGAGCCAGAACTTCGCACGGCAATTGCCGCCCGTTATACCTACGATGCAGTGCATTGCTGGCACGCTGAGAATGTCTATATCGCTGCTGACTTTCATGGCGCATTCAAGGCGGTGCTCGGCACGCTGGGCCTGCGCGGCGGCACGGTACTGGTGGAATCGCCCTGTGCCTGGGCGTTGTTGCGCTTGCTGCAATCCTTCGACATCCGGGTAATCGAACTGCCGCTGGACGAGACCGGCTGCCTTGATGCTGTCCGGCTCGACGGCCTGTTGCGCGGCCATGACATCGGGCTTGCCGTGTTGCCCTCGTTGCTGAACCCGGTGCGAGGCAGCATGCGTGCGCAGAACAACAGTCAGACTGTCGCCGAAGTGCTCAACCGTCATCAAGTCTGGGTGCTGGAAAACGACAGTCACGCCGGGTTGCAATTTGCCGCCGGGCAGTCTCCGCTGCGGCACTGGATCGACCCTCAGCGGTTGGTGGTCATGGGCGGATTCGAGAAAAGTCTCGGGCCTGAGGCGCCCTATGCTTACTTGCTGTGCAAGAGCCTGGATGCGCGTTGGCAGCAGTATTTCTGCCTGCGAGCATTCGAGCTGCCGCCGCTTCGGCAAAGGGCCATCGCCAGGTTATGCAGCAGCGGACGTCTGGACAGGCAACTGATGGTGTTGCGCGAGACGCTGACCGAACGCATGCAGTCGATGACCCAGCAACTGGATGAACGGACTGGCGGGATGCTGCGTTATCAGTTGCCCGAGGGCGGCTGCGGCATATGGGCCGAGAGTGCATACCCCGTGGACCTGCGCCAGGTCTTCGTTGCGCTGCTGGCCCGGTCGATTGTCGTCAGCCCCGGTGAACTGTTCACTTTGCAGAACCGCTACTCGCAACATCTGTGGATCAGTTATGCCACTGACTGGACTCGTGAACCTGCCAGGCTGCTGGGCGCGTTGGCAGAGGCATTGACTCACGCTCGTCTGCCATAGACCTCGACATGGCAGGCCGTCGATCCATTTGTGTTTGCCAGACGTGGTTCAAGGTTGTTAACTGGACGCCTGTCCAGTATTCACAACCAACGGCTCCCCAGCGCAGTGACCCCGAACGCCCCCGTAAACCCTGATCCCGAGCCTGTTCTCGCCAGCGAGCTGCCTGCGCGTTATGTCGTGGCCGTGCGCGCGTTGTGTGAGTTCACCGCCAAGGTGGGCGACCTCGACCTGCGCTTCACGCCGTCACCCACGGCGCAGGAAGGCATTGCCGGGCATCGCACGGTTGCCACGCGGCGCGGCGCCGATTACCAGGCCGAGTTGTCGTTGAGTGGCGATTATCGCGAGCTGACGGTAAGGGGCAGGGCGGACGGCTATGACGTCAGTCGCAATCAGCTGGAAGAAGTGAAGACCTATCGCGGTGAACTCGACGCGATGCCGGCCAACCACCGTCAGTTGCACTGGGCGCAGGTGAAGGTCTACGGCTGGCTGCTTTGCCAGCGCCTGCAGCTTGAAAACGTGACGCTGGCCCTGGTGTATTTCAACATTGTCAGCGAGCAGGAAACCCTGATTCGCGAGCCGTTCAGCGCGGCTACGCTGCAAGCGTTTTTCGAACGACAGTGCTCGATTTTCCTCGGCTGGGCGCAGCAGGAGCTGGCGCATACGCAGGCGCTGCACACGACACTGGGCAGCCTGAAATTCCCCCACGCGTCTTTCCGCACCGGGCAGCGGGTGCTGGCCGAGTCGGTGTACAAGGCCGTCAGTACTGGCTGTTGCCTGATGGCTCAGGCGCCGACCGGTATTGGCAAGACGGTGGGCACGCTGTTCCCGTTGCTTAAGGCCGCGCCCGGCCAGAAGCTCGACAAGATTTTCTTTCTCACCGCCAAGACGCCAGGGCGTCGACTGGCGCTGGATGCGCTGGAAGTCATTAATCACAGCGCGCCGGAGCTGAAGCTGCGGGTCCTTGAGCTGGTGGCGCGCGACAAGGCCTGTGAGCATCCGGACAAAGCCTGCAACGGTGATTCCTGTCCGCTGGCCAGAGGCTTTTATGATCGTCTGCCAGCCGCTCGCTCGGCGGCGCTGACCTCGCCGTGGTTGAATCAGGCGGGCGTACGCGATGTCGCCTTGCAGCATCAGGTCTGCCCGTATTATCTGAGCCAGGAACTGGCGCGTTGGGCTGACGTGGTCATCGCAGACTACAACTATTACTTTGACCTGAGCGCACTGCTGTTCGGCCTCGGTCAGCTCAATCAGTGGCGCGTTGCGGTGCTGGTCGATGAGGCCCACAACATGGTCGAACGGGCACGCCAGATGTACAGCGCCAGTCTTGACCAGAGCCAGCTGAAAGCCTTGATTCAGACAGCGCCGGAACCGGTGAAAAAAGCCTTGCAGCGTCTGGATCGACAATGGAATGCGCTGCACAAGGCACAGCCCGGCGCCTATCAGGCTTATTCGGCAGCACCGGAAAAATTCATCGGCAGCCTGAACCAGTGCATCTCGACCATCGGTGATCATTTCAACGAGCACCCGCAGGCAGTGGATGTCACGTTGCAGGGGTTCTACCTGGAAGCCATCGGCTTTGCGCGCATCGCCGAGCTGTTCGATGAGCATTTCATTTTCGACATCACCCGGCGCGAGGCGGGCGGCAAGCGCATTCTGTCGCGCCTCAGCCTGCGCAACGTCGTCCCCGCGCGTTTCATCCGCCCGCGCCTGACCGCTGCGCGCAGCACCGTACTGTTTTCCGCAACGCTCAACCCGCGCCACTATTACGCGGATCTGCTGGGTTTACCGGGCAACACGGCATGGATCGACGTGGAGTCGCCGTTTCATCACGATCAGCTCGACGTGCGCATCGTCAGTCGCATTTCCACCCGTTTCACCCATCGTCAGGCTTCGCTGGCGCCGATTGTCGAACTGATGGCCGAGCAGTTCGACGCGCGGCCGGGCAATTACCTGGCGTTCTTCAGCAGTTTCGATTACCTGCAACAGGTCGCCGAGCTGATGGCGCGCACTCACCCGCACATCAGCCTTTGGCAGCAGGCACGGGGGATGGGCGAGAGTGAGCGCCACGCATTTCTCGACCGGTTCACCCTGAGCAGTCAGGGCATCGGTTTTGCCGTGCTGGGCGGCGCGTTCGGTGAAGGCATCGACTTGCCGGGCGCACGCCTGATCGGCGCGTTCATCGCCACCTTGGGCCTGCCTCAGCTCAATCCGGTCAACGAACAGTTCAAGCAGCGCATGGCGGCGCTGTTCGGCGCCGGTTACGACTACACCTACCTTTATCCCGGCGTGCAGAAGGTGGTGCAGGCTGCGGGGCGGGTTATCCGCAGCCAGAGTGACAGCGGTGTGGTCATGCTCATCGATGACCGTTTTGCCGAGCACAAGGTGAAGCAGTTGTTTCCAGCGTGGTGGCGGCCCGAAACGTCAATGGCTTGAGGTCGGTTGCCGTTTTGGCGATTGAGCTGAAACAGAAGCAGATACCGGGGATCGATACTCAAGCAGCGCTGTCGAACTGCCAGTAAACTGCGGCATTGATCACCTTGGCAGCCGCAGCAAGTCTTTATTTTTTCTCCGTATTTCATTTCTTCGTGGAGGTTGTATGAGTCTCAGTCCTTTCGCCGGCAAGCTGGCACCTGCGCAGTTACTGGTCGATATTCCGAGACTGGTCACGGCTTACTACACCGGCCAGCCCGATGCATCGGTGCCCACTCAACGTGTTGCGTTCGGCACTTCCGGGCACCGTGGCACATCGTTTGACCTGGGTTTCAACGAATGGCACGTGCTGGCTATCAGTCAGGCGATCTGTCTGTACCGCAAGGCCAACGGCATCGACGGCCCGTTGTTTCTGGGTGCCGATACCCACGCGCTGTCGACCCCGGCCGCGGCCACCGCGCTTGAAGTGCTGGCCGCCAATGGCGTGCAGGTGATGATTTCGCAAGGTGACGAATACACCCCGACGCCTGCGGTGTCCCACGCGATCATCTGCTACAACCGCGGCCGTACTTCAGGGCTGGCGGACGGCATTGTCATTACGCCTTCGCACAACCCGCCGCAAAGCGGTGGCTTCAAGTACAACCCGCCCAATGGCGGCCCGGCCGACAGTGATGTCACCAAGTGGATCGAGAACAAGGCCAACGAACTGCTGGCCGAGAAAGTCACTGGCGTTTCACGCATCAGCCATGAAAAAGCGCTGCGTGCCGATACCACGCACCGCCATGATTACGTCAACACCTACGTGGCCGACCTTAAGAACGTGATCGACATGGACGCCATCCGCAATTCGGGTCTGCGTCTTGGTGTCGACCCGCTGGGCGGGGCCGGGGTGAGCTACTGGTCGGCGATTGGCGAGCATTACGGCCTGAATCTGGATGTGGTGAATAAATTTGTCGACCCTACGTTCCGCTTCATGACCGTCGACTGGGATGGCCAGATTCGCATGGACCCATCCTCCAGCCACGCCATGCAAAGCCTGATCGGTCTCAAGGACCGCTATCAGGTTGCATTTGCCTGCGATCCGGATCACGACCGGCATGGCATCGTGACCCCGTCTGGCGGACTGATGACGCCCAACAGTTACCTCGCCGTGTCCATCGACTACCTGTTTCAGAACCGTCCTGAGTGGCGTGCCGATGCAGCGGTCGGCAAGACCGTGGTCAGCAGCGGCATGATCGATCGTGTGGCCAAACGCCTGGGCCGTCGCCTGTATGAAGTGCCGGTCGGCTTCAAGTATTTCGCACAAGGCCTGTTTGAAGGCTCGTTAGGCTTTGGCGGCGAAGAAAGCGCTGGTGCCTCGTTCCTGCGCCGCGACGGTACGGTCTGGACCACCGACAAGGACGGTCTGATTCCGGCCTTGCTGGCTGCGGAAATGACCGCGCGTACCGGTCGCGATCCAAGCCAGATCTACAAGACCATGACCGAAGAGCTGGGCGAGCCGTTTTCGACCCGCGTCGATGCCAAGGCCAACCCGCAACAGAAGGCACTGCTGAGCAAACTGTCGCCGGAGCAAGTGACTTCCACTGAACTGGCGGGCGAGCCTATTCAGCAGGTGCTCAGCAACGCGCCGGGCAACGGTCAGGCGTTCGGTGGTGTGAAGGTCATGACTGAAAATGGCTGGTTTGCCGCGCGCCCTTCAGGGACTGAGGACATCTACAAGATCTATGCCGAGAGTTTTGTCAGCGAAGATCACCTCAAGCGTCTGGTGGCAGAAGCTCAAGTGCTGGTAGATGGCGCCATTTCGCCGAACTGATTGCCACACTGGTCAATGCCTGAAAAACCTCGAACCTCACTCGGTTCGGGGTTTTTCAGCTTTTGGCGTGTGCTTCAGTCGCGATAGAACACCTGCACCAGGTGATAGCCGAATTTGCTCTTGATCGGCCCATGCACGACGCGTAGCGGCTTTTTGAAGATCACCTGATCGATCGCACCGACCATTTGCCCAGGCCTGACTTCACCCAGATCGCCGCCACGTTTGCCGGACGGGCAGCTAGAATGCTTTTTAGCCAGCACGTCAAACGCCTCACCCTTGGCAATGCGCAGCTTGAGCTGTTCGGCCTCTTCGGCGGTCTTCACCAGAATATGGCGGGCTTGGGCTTTCATGTCGCAATATCACCTGCTGCAAAAGGCTGCCATTATGCCTGCTCTTGCTGAGCGACGCCCGCGCGTCACGCGTGCCGTCCTGACGGCCGTGGTCTTTTTACTTCATTTTGTACGGTATTGATTATGGATTTCCCGGCGCTGTTGAAGATTCTGGCCAGTCAGGACGGATCGGACCTTTACCTTTCCACCGGAGCGCCACCGTGCGCCAAGTTCAACGGTGTGCTCAAGCCACTGGGCAGCGAAACCTTCAAGCCGGGAGAGGTGGCGGTGATTGCCCAAGGGCTGATGGACGAGGAGCAGAAGCTCGAGTTTCAGCGCGAACTGGAGATGAACCTCGCCGTTTCGATGGCCGGCATCGGCCGGTTCCGGATCAATATCTTCATGCAGCGTAACGAGGTGTCCATCGTCGCGCGGAATATCAAGCTGGACATCCCGCGTTTCGAAGACCTGTTTCTGCCGCCCGTACTGCTTGACGTGATTATGGAAAAGCGCGGTCTGGTGCTGTTTGTCGGGGCCACTGGTTCGGGCAAGTCGACCTCGTTGGCGGCGCTGATCGACTACCGCAACCGCAACGCCAGCGGCCATATCATCACCATCGAAGACCCGGTCGAGTTTATCCATCGCCACAAGAAGTCGATCGTCAACCAGCGCGAAGTCGGGGTCGATACCCGCAGCTTCCATGCGGCACTGAAGAACACCCTGCGCCAGGCGCCGGATGTGATTCTGATCGGCGAGATTCGCGATCGTGAGACCATGGAGCACGCGCTGGCGTTTGCCGACACCGGCCACCTGGCGATCTCGACACTGCACGCCAACAACGCCAATCAGGCGCTGGACCGGATCATCAATTTCTTCCCGGAAGAGCGTCGCGCGCAGTTGCTGCATGACCTGGGCAACAACCTCAAGGCGTTCGTCTCGCAGCGACTGGTCAGAACCCCGGATGGCAAGCGTCGTGCGGCGGTGGAAGTGATGATGGGCACGCCGACCATTCGCGACCTGATCCAGCGCAATGAACTGACCGAGCTCAAGGGCATCATGGAGAAGTCCGGCAGCCTCGGTATGCAGACGTTCGACTCGGCGCTATTCAATCTGGCCGTCGAAGGTGCGATCAGCGAAGAAGAGGCCCTCAAGAACGCCGATTCACAAAACAACGTGCGCCTGCGCCTCAAGCTGCACAGTGAAGGCGGCGCCGGAACACTGACCACACCGCCACCGGCTCCGACCGGCAGCAGCACGGCAAGCACCGCCGAGTGGGGGCTGGTCGATGATGACGAGCCGGGTCCGCAAGCGTAAATCGGAGACGCTCCTAAACCTTCCGGGCAGAAGCTTCGTTGTGGGTCAGATCATTCAGGATGCGCGGCCGCCAGCAATTCCTGTGTGTACGGGTGCTGCGGCGCATCGAAAACGTCATGGCTGGCGCCGCGCTCGACGACTTTGCCATCCTTGACCACGATCACGTCGTGGGCAAGGGCTTTGACTACCGCCAGGTCATGGCTGATGAACAGGTACGTCAGGCCGTGCTTTTCCTGAAGTTCGCGCAACAGCGCAACGACCTGTTTCTGCACGGTCCGGTCCAGCGCCGAGGTCGGCTCATCGAGCAGAATCAATGCGGGTTTCAGCACCAGCGCTCGGGCAATGGCGATACGCTGACGCTGGCCACCGGAAAACTCATGGGGGTAGCGATGCCGGCTCTGCGGGTCGATGCCGACTTCTTCCAGTGCCCGAATGACCTCGGCATCGCATTTCGCCGGGTCGTACTGGCTGTGTACCTCCAGTCCTTCACTGATGATCTGCGCCACTGACATGCGTGGGCTGAGGCTGCCGTAAGGGTCCTGAAAGACCACTTGCATCTCTTTACGCCACGGTCGCATCTGTTTCTGACTCAGGCCGTCCAGCGCCTGCCCGCGAAAGCGGATACTGCCGCGCGACTCTAGCAGACGCAGGATCGCCTGACCAAGAGTCGACTTGCCAGAGCCTGACTCACCAACGATACCGAGGGTTTTGCCGCGCTCAATACTCAGGCTGATGTCATCCACCGCCTTGAGGTATTCCTTGTGCCGCCGCAGGATGCCGCCGGTCAGGGAAAACCAGACCTTCAGGTTGTCGACTTGCAGCACCGTTTCCCGGGTGTCGCGTCGCAGCGGCTCGCCGGCAGGTTCGGCGTCCAGCAGCAGGCGGCTGTAAGGGTGCTGAGGTGATTTGAACAGCGACTTGCAATCGGACTGCTCGACGATTTCACCGGCGCGCATCACGCAGACGCGCTGCGCGACGCTGTGCACCAGGTTCAAGTCATGGCTGATCAACAACAGCGACATGTTCAGGCGCTGTTGCAGCTCCTTGAGCAGCACGAGGATCTTGCGTTGCACCGTGACGTCCAGCGCAGTGGTCGGTTCGTCGGCAATCAGCAGCTCCGGCTCGCAGGCCAGCGCCATGGCTATCATCACCCGCTGGCGCTGGCCTCCAGAGAGTTCGTGCGGGTAGGCTTTCAGGCGTTTTTCCGGCTGTTGAATGCCTACCAGCTCCAGCAGCTCGACAATGCGTTTCTGCGCTTCACGACCGCTGATGCCGCGATGCAGCAGTAACGTTTCGCCGATCTGTCGGGCCACGCTGTGCAGCGGATTCAGCGAGGTCATCGGTTCCTGGAAAATCATCGCAATCCGGTTGCCGCGCAGCTCGCGCAGGGTGCGGTCGTCGGCCCCCACCAACTGTTGACCCCGGTAGGTGATGCTGCCCGTGGTCAGGGTGCCGCTGCGGGGCAGTAATTGCAGGATCGAGTGAGCGGTGACGGACTTGCCGGAGCCGGATTCTCCCACCAGCGCCAGACACTCGCCGCGGCGCACATCCAGGCTCAGGTTACTGACCACTTTCTGCCCGTTGAAGGCGACGCTCAGGTCGCGGATTTCGATCAGGTTTTCCGACATGTCAGGACCTCGGGTCGAAGGCATCACGCAGCGCCTCGCCTATGAATACCAGCAGCGTCAGGATCAACGCGAGGGAGAAGAACGCTGTCAGCCCCAGCCAGGGCGCTTGCAGGTTCTGCTTGCCCTGGGCGATCAGTTCACCCAGCGACGCGCTGCCGGCAGGCATGCCGAAGCCCAGAAAATCCAGCGCAGTGAGGGTCGAGATGGCACCGGTAAGAATGAACGGCAGGTAGCTCAACGTCGCATTCATCGCGTTGGGCAGGATGTGGCGCATGATCACTTTTCGATCCCCCAGACCGAGCGCCCGAGCGGCCTTGACGTACTCGAGGTTGCGCCCGCGCAGAAACTCGGCGCGCACCACATCGACCAGGGTCAGCCAGGAAAACAGCGCCATGATGCCCAGCAGCCACCAGAAATCGGGCTCGACGAAACCTGACAGGATGATCAGCAGGTACAGCACCGGCAGGCCTGACCAGACCTCCAGCAGACGCTGGCCGAACAAGTCGACCCAGCCGCCGTAGTAGCCCTGCAACGCCCCGGCGCTGATCCCGATCAGCGCGCTGATGAAGGTCAGCACTAGCGCAAACAGGATCGACACCCGGGCGCCGAAAATCACCCGCGCCATGACGTCGCGCGCCTGGTCATCGGTGCCGAGCCAGTTTTCTGCAGACGGCGGGCTGGGTGCCGGGGTTTTCAGGTCATAGTTGGGCGTGTCGTCACTGAACGGGATGGGCGGGAACAGCATCCAGCCGTCCCCTTTGCTGATCAGTGTGCGTACGTAGTCGCTGCGGTAATCGGGCTGGAAGGGCAGCTCGCCGCCGAATTGCTGCTCGGTATAACGCTTGAATACCGGGAAATAGAGCGAGTGCTGATAGCTGACCAGCAGAGGCTTGTCATTGGCGATCAGTTCGCCACCCAGTGTCAGGGCAAACAGACCGCAGAACAGCCACAGCGACCACCAGCCGCGGCGATTGCTGCGAAAACGTTCCAGGCGACGACGGGCCAGCGGCGAAAGGCTGCGCATCATGCATTCCTCGCGCTGAAGTCGATTCTGGGGTCGACCAGCGTGTAGCAGATATCGCCGATCAGCTTTATCAGCAGGCCGAACACGGTGAAGATGAACAACGAACCGAACACCACCGGGTAGTCCCGCGACACAGCGGCTTCATAGCTCATGCGGCCCAGGCCATCCAGCGAGAAGATCACCTCGATCAGCAGCGAACCGGCAAAGAACACGCTGATGAACGCCTGCGGAATGCCCGACACCACCAGCAACATGGCATTGCGAAACACATGACCATACAGCACCCGTCGCTCGCTCATGCCCTTGGCGCGGGCCGTGGTCACGTACTGACGGGTGATTTCGTTGAGAAAGGAATGCTTGGTCAGCAGGGTCAGCGTGGCAAAGCCGCCAATGACCAGCGCCGAGACCGGCAGCGCCAAGTGCCAGAAATAGTCAGCGATCTTGCCGATCGTGGTCAGTTGCTCAAAGTTGTCCGAAACCAGTCCGCGCACCGGAAACCAGTTCAGCGACGTGCCGCCACAGAACACCACCACCAGCAGCATGGCGAACAGGAAGGCTGGCATGGCGTAACCGATGATGATGGCGGTGCTGCTCCAGATATCGAACTGGCTGCCGTGTTTCACCGCTTTGCGAATCCCCAGCGGGATTGATACCAGGTACGTCAGCAATGTCGCCCAGAGCCCCAGTGATATCGACACCGGCATTTTCTGCAGAATGAGGTCGGTCACCGTTGCGCCGCGAAAGAAGCTGCTGCCGAAATCCAGTCGTGCATAGTTCTTCAGCATCAGCCAGAGACGTTCGTGCAGAGGTTTGTCGAAACCGTATTGACGTTCGATCTGCTTGATCAGCGCCGGGTCCAGCCCGCGGGACGCTTTGGAATGGCTGGTCCCGGCGGACTCGCTGGCACCCGCGCCCACGGTTGCACCGCCGATCCCTTGCAGGCGAGCAATGGCTTGCTCCACAGGCCCGCCCGGTGCGGCCTGCACGATAAAAAAGTTGACCAGTAGAATGCACAGCAGGGTAGGGATGATCAGCAGCAGGCGCCGCAGGATATAACCGAGCATTCACTGCATCTCCGAAACGATGGCCGAGGCGCCGCGTTTTTCAGCGAATTGCTCATTGGTCAGCGGTGTCGGGCTGATTTCCCACCATGTTTCGATGGCCTCATTGTTGCTGGCCTGAATTTTGGGGATGCCGAAACGGTTCCACCAGACGGTTGAAGAGCCGGGCGGATAGTAGTTGGGAATCCAGTAGTAGTTCCACTGCAGTACGCGGTCCAGGCAATGGGCGTAGTCGGTCATGGTCTGCTTGTTGTCGGCCTTGAGCAGGCCGGCAATCAGCGTGTCGACAGCAGGGTCTTGCAGCACCATGTAATTGCTCGAACCCGGGTCCATCGCCACCTTGGAGCCAAAACTGCTGTACAGCTCGGCACCGGGCGATGTCGAGACCGGGTAGCCGGTGACAATCATGTCGTAATCGCGGGCCATGACGCGGTTGAGGTATTGCGCGGCATCGATGCGGCGAATGTCGAAGTGGATACCGATCTGCGCCAGGGTGCGTTTGTAGGGCAGCAGCATTCGCTCGAAACCTGTTTGTGCATTGAGAAAGGTAAAGCTGAACGGTTCGCCCCGGGCATTCACCAGCTCATCGCCCTTGGGCGTCCAGCCAGCTTCTTTCATGAGGGCCAGCGCTTGCAGTTGCTTGTCGCGAATGAAGCCTGTGCCATCGGTTTTGGGCGTCTCGAACACGCTGTCGAACACCTGCTCGGGGACTTCGCCGCGCAGTGGCTCAAGGATTTTCAGTTCGGCAGGCGTGGGCAGTTCGCTGGCGGCCAGCTCCGAGTTGGAGAAGAAGCTGTTCTGGCGAATGTACATGTTGCGCATCATCTGCCGGTTGGTCCATTCGAAGTCCCAGAGCAGCGACAGCGCCTGGCGCACGCGACGGTCCTGGAACATGGGGCGGCTCAGGTTGAAGACGAAACCCTGCGAGCTTTGCACCGCGCCCCTGGCCAGTTGGGCTTTCTGCAGGCGCCCGTCGCTGAGGGCGGGGCCGTCATAGCGAATTGAATAGCCGGTCGCCGAAAACTCGCGGTTGTAATCATAGGCGCCGCCTTTGAGTACCGTACGTGCGACATCGATGTCGCCGAAGTACTCGATGCTGAACCTGTCGAAGTTATACAGGCCTTTGCTGACCGGCAGGTCCTTGCCCCACCAGTCCGGATCGCGCTCGAAGGTAACAGTGCGGCCCGGGTCCACATGGCTGATCCGATAGGGCCCGCTGCCAGGCGGGATTTCAAAGCCGGCACCGCTGGCGAAGTCACGGGATTTCCACCAGTGCTCGGGGAATACCGGCAGCGAAGCCAGATCAAGGGGCAGGGTGCGGTTATCGCTGTTCTTGAAGTCGAAGCGGATTTGCGAAGGCGATTCGACCTCCAGTCCCTGGACCGCTTCAAACTGGGTCCGGTATTGCAGGTTACCCTGCGTCATCAGCAACTCGTAGGTGTACTTCACGTCACTGGCGGTAATCGGCGTGCCGTCCGCGAAACGTGCCTTCGGGTTCAGGTAAAAGCGCAGGGAGAGGCCATCCGCGCCACGCTCCATTTTCTCGGCGACAAGCCCGTAAACGGTGTAGGGCTCGTCCATCGAGCGCGTAGCCAGTGGGGAGTAAAGCATGCCATTGATCTGCGAAACGCCCATCCCCTTGTCGGTGAAGGGCATCAGGTGGTCGAACTGGCCGATTTCGATGGCCGAGCGTCGCATGCTGCCGCCTTTGGGCGCGTCCGGGTTCACGTAATCGAAGTGCTTGAAGTCGGCTGGATAGCGTGGCGCTTCGCCGTAAACGGTCAGGGCGTGTTGCGGGGCTGCGGACAGCGATTGGGTTGCGCCAACGAAGGTCAGCGTCAAGGCGAGCAACGATGAAAAAACAAAACGCATGACTCGAATCCTGACTGACGTTCGCAAGCGAATGTCAGGGTTAAAGGCGACTGGCTGTACAGCGGTGACAACAATCATGACAGAGCTCATGGCCCTGCATCGCGCTATCTTCTACAGACAAATGGCCGCTTCGCCAAGCCACTGCGCTGCTGAAAACGACCACATACAAAAACGGCCCATCCGAAGATGAGCCGTCTGGCATGCGGCGCGACAGGATCAGTCCTGACGGCTGGTCACTTCCAGCAGGTGGTAGCCGAACTGAGTCTTTACCGGACCCTGAACGGTGTTCACCGGGGCACTGAATACGACAGTGTCGAATTCCTTGACCATCTGGCCTGGACCGAACGAACCCAGGTCACCGCCCTGGCGGCTCGATGGGCAGCTGGAGTTGGCCTTGGCGATTTCAGCGAAATCAGCGCCGCCTTCGATCTGAGCCTTGAGTTCGTTGCATTTTTCTTCGCTCGAAACAAGGATGTGGCGGGCAGTGGCTTTAGCCATGGGGAATAATCTCCTGTGAAAAAAAAGAAACAGCCTACCGGATTCAGTGCGGTATTTCCCGACAAAGTTCCTTCGCTCTGTTTATCTGTAACGCAGACGGTCAACCGCGCGACGCAACAGCTGTTCGGTGCCTTCCCAGCCAAGGCAGCCATCGGTGACCGAAACGCCGTACTGCAGCGTCCCGCCCAATGCCTGGCAGCCGTCGAACAGGTGGCTCTCGATCATCATGCCGATCAGCGAGGTATCGCCCGACAAGCGCTGTTCAAGCACGTCTTCGAATACGGCTGGCTGACGCAGCGGGTCCTTGCCACTGTTGGCATGGCTGCAATCGACCATGATCCGCGACGCGACATTATTCCTGCTCAGGCTCGCCTGCACCTTGGCAACACTCTGGCGATCGTAATTGGGGCCGCCGTGACCGCCGCGCAGCACGATGTGCGTGTCCGGATTGCCTTGCGTCTCGATAATGGCCGGGTGGCCATGACGGTCCATGCCAAAGTGACGATGCGGATGCGCCGCCGAACGCATCGCGTCGCTGGCCACCGTTACGCCGCCGTCAGTACCGTTCTTGAAACCGACCGCCATGGGCAGGCCGCTGGCCATTTCGCGATGGATCTGCGATTCGGTGGTGCGAGCGCCAATCGCGACCCAACTGAGCAGATCGTCGAAGTAGCCTGCCGCCATGGGCTGCAGTATCTCGGTGGCGATCGGCAGGCCCAGGCCCAGCATATCCCGCATCAAATGCCGCGACAGCGTCAGGCCCTCGGCCATGTCGTCACTGCCATCGAGGCGCGGATCGTAAGCCAGGCCTTTCCAGCCCACCGTCGTGCGCGGTTTTTCGACGTAGGCGCGCATTACCAGCAGCATCTGGTCACTCACTTGTGCGGCAAGGTCGGCCAGTCGCTCAGCGTATTCAAGGGCGGATCGAGGGTCGTGGATCGAGCAGGGGCCGACGATGACCAGCAGCCGCGAGTCTTGACCTTCAAGGATGGCGCGTACGGCGCGGCGGTGGGCTGCAACCTGTTCGGTGAGCGCTGCGTCGAGGGGCAGGCGCATCTTCAATTCCAGGGTCCCTGGCAGGCGTTTCGAGGCGGGGCTGTTGTCTGCCAGTTTTACGGCGTGGCTGGACAGGTCGGACGGGGTTACGGCAACGGACGAATTCATGTTCTGGCTTCCTGGGCTGGCGGGACGCTCCCGCGCAGACCTACTGGGGTGTTCGACAAAGGGCTTCTAGAACCGGGGGTATGTGATTGCCACCTGGCAGAGACCGAACGGAGGCGGCAGGCTGTCCCGAACGGAGGTGGCTAAATCGCCAGGCAAAATCGATGTCGTTGCGGTAATAAGTGGCGTAGTTCATGTTGTGTCCTCGATGCAATGCAGATTGATGGTTTACGGCTGTTCTTGAACAGACCGTTGAAATACGTGGCCCTGAAAAAACAAAACCCCCGGTCGGGAAGCCGACCGGGGGTTAGAGAATTCTCTGGTTGGCGTCCCCTTAACGTGGGCGCCGGATGGGTATCAGGCGCGCCAGTGGCTAAACCAATACCCATAATAAGAGTCAACGGATGCGCTCACCGAGGCAGTCTGGACAGCCACAGCGCGTGCACGGCAAGTAATGCCGGTAACAGCGTCGAGTAGCGGTGAAGTGGATTGCAGCATGGTGGGTCTCCGTTAATTGAGCGCAAGCTTACTTCAGGAAACCAGGCGCCTTCAATTGGAAAATTCAATCAACGGGATTATCGTTTTTCGCGAATGCAGGCAGGTGGAACCCCGGTAGCCACAGCGAACCGCTCAACGGTTGATGGCATGCCGTATTCGGCGCGGGCTATTTTGCCCGCAACCCTGTATACCTGAATGCAGGCAACGGCTTTGGCGTTTTGTCCGGGATGCGTTGTCACCAGCCAATAACGGCTATTCTTCACGTGCTTCTTCATGCCGGGCTTCCGTGTTCGGGATCGTCCCGATCTTCATGCCCAGCAGTACAGCTACCTTATGCGCTTCACCGCGCCTTCCTTTCTTGCGTCCTGCCAGTACCTGGTAAGTGGTCGCCGGATCAATGCTGTTTTCACGAGCGAACTCCTGAACAGATTTGCCCTGTTGATCCAGCCAGGCCTTGGCTTGTGCGGCGGTGCGAATTCCGGGCATAGTTCAAAACCGTTCAAATCTATTCAATTCCGCGAGATTCTAACACTCGTTCGGATGGCTTCAACAGGATAATAGGTTCAAATGAGTGGAATCGGTTACCGACTGAGAAAGGAAAGAGAACGTCTGAGCATGTCTCAGCGTACCTTCGGTGAAATAGGAGGCGTCGAGGCTAATGCCCAGGGAAAGTATGAAAATGGTGATCGTGCACCGAAGGCCGATTACCTGGCGGCGGTTGCAGCCAAAGGTGTTGACGTGCTTTACGTGTTGACGGGGACGCGAACGCCGGTGCCGATCGACAATCTCAGCCTTATCGAGGAAAAAATCCTGGGCAATTACCGAGTGCTGGGCAAGGAAGATCAGGATGCTATCCGGCGCCTGACAACCACTATCGCCGAGCTCTCGGGGCCATTATCGGGGGCTGCGAAGCTTCCGTCGGTCAAGTGATAAAAGCCCGGGGCGGGCGCCGCTCTGCTGTCGTATCGAGATTTTTGCAGCACTGCCTGAGGTGCTTGCCATCATATTGATGTGAGACGGTGTTCGCAGTGCTAGGTCTGACTCGTTGTTTTTGTTATGGTGATTGGCATTCGTTATGACCGTTGCGCGAGGTGTCTGCTTGATTAAGGTGCTAGTTGTCGATGACCATGATCTTGTCCGGACAGGCATCACACGCATGCTCGCCGACATTGATGGTCTGCAAGTTGTCGGGCAGGCCGATTCCGGCGAGGAATCCCTGAAGAAAGCGCGCGAGCTCAAGCCTGACGTCGTATTGATGGACGTCAAGATGCCGGGCATCGGTGGGCTGGAAGCGACGCGCAAGATGCTGCGCAGCCACCCTGATATCAAGGTCGTCGCTGTTACCGTCTGTGAAGAGGATCCTTTCCCGACCCGTTTGCTGCAGGCTGGCGCTGCCGGTTACATGACCAAGGGCGCCGGGCTTGCCGAAATGGTCCAGGCCATTCGCCTGGTGTTTGCCGGTCAGCGTTACATCAGCCCGCAGATTGCCCAGCAACTGGCATTGAAGTCGTTTCAACCGCAGGTCAACAATTCGCCGTTCGATCTGCTGTCCGAGCGCGAGATCCAGATTGCCCTGATGATCGTCGGCTGCCAGAAAGTCCAGACCATCTCGGACAAGCTGTGCCTTTCACCGAAAACCGTTAATACCTACCGATACCGTATCTTTGAAAAGCTCTCGATCAGCAGTGATGTTGAACTGGCTTTGCTCGCTGTACGTCACGGCATGGTTGATGCCAGCGCCTGAACATGACCCAGACTTTCGATCCAAGTGCATTTCTCGCGACCTGTAGCGGTCGTCCCGGCGTCTACCGTATGTTCGACGCCGAAGCCACACTGCTTTACGTCGGCAAGGCCAAGAACCTCAAGAAGCGTCTTGCCAGCTATTTTCGCAAGACCGGACACGCGCCCAAGACCGGAGCGCTGGTGTCGCGCATTGCCCAGATCGAGACCACCATCACGGGCAACGAAACTGAAGCGCTGTTGCTGGAGCAGACCCTCATCAAGGAGTGGCGGCCCCCGTACAACATTCTCTTGCGTGACGATAAGTCCTATCCCTATGTGTTTCTGTCAGATAATGCCTTTCCGCGACTGAGCATTCATCGTGGTACCAAGAAAGCCAAGGGTCGTTATTTCGGGCCTTACCCGAGTGCCGGCGCGATTCGTGAGAGCCTCAGCCTGCTGCAGAAGACCTTTCAGGTGCGGCAGTGCGAGGACAGCTACTTCAAGAACCGCACGCGTCCTTGCCTGCAATATCAGATCAAACGTTGCAAAGGGCCGTGTGTCGGGCTGGTCGAGCCTGAGGTGTATGCCGAGGACGTACGTCACTCGGTGATGTTTCTCGAAGGGCGCAGCAATGCCCTGAGTGACGAACTGAACGCCTCCATGGAAAAAGCCGCGATGGCGCTCGATTTCGAACGCGCAGCCGAGTTGCGCGATCAGGTCGCCTTGCTGCGCCGCGTCCAGGATCAGCAAAGCATGGACGGCGGTACCGGCGATGTCGATGTGGTCGCCGCGTTCGTCAACCCTGGCGGCGCCTGCGTGCACCTGATCAGCGTGCGGGGCGGGCGGGTGCTGGGCAGCAAGAACTTCTTCCCGCAGGTCGGCATAGAAGAGGAGGTCGGCGAAGTGATGTCGGCATTCCTGGCTCAGTATTTCCTCGGCGGCATCGACCGTGAACTGCCCGGCGAAGTCATCGTCAATGTCATCAACGACGATTTCCCTGCGTTCGTCGACGCCGTCGAAGAACTGCGCGGCGTCGAGATGGTTATCAGTCATCGCGTGCGCGGCACCCGGGCGCGCTGGCAGCAAATGGCGGTCACCAATGCCGAGCAGGCACTGACCGCGCGGCTGGCCAACCGTCAGCATGTTGCGTCGCGGTTCGAAGCGCTGGCCAAGGTGCTGGGTCTCGAAGACCCACCGATGCGTCTGGAATGCTACGACATCAGCCACTCCAGTGGTGAGGCGACCGTAGCATCCTGCGTGGTGTTTGGCCCCGAAGGCCCGATCAAGTCCGATTACCGGCGTTTCAATATCGAAGGCGTGACGGCAGGCGACGACTATGCTGCCATGCACCAGGCGTTGACCCGACGTTATAGCCGCATCAAGGCCGGGGAGGGCAAGTTGCCGGACGTGCTGCTGGTGGACGGTGGCAAGGGTCAGATGTCCATGGCGCGTGACGTGCTAAATGAATTACAGGTTCCTGACCTCATCCTGCTCGGTGTGGCCAAGGGCACCACGCGCAAGGCAGGTTTCGAGACGCTGTACCTGAACGACTCAGCGCATGAATTCACGTTGCCCGGCGACTCTCCGGCCCTGCACCTTATTCAGCAGATTCGCGACGAGGCGCACCGTTTCGCGATCACCGGCCACCGTGCGCGCCGGGGCAAGACCCGGCGTACATCGACCCTCGAGGGCGTCGCGGGTGTCGGGCCGACCCGGCGTCGTGATCTGCTCAAACATTTCGGTGGATTGCAGGAATTGTCCCGTGCCAGCATCGATGAAATAGCAAAAGCACCCGGAATCAGCAAAAAGCTGGCAGAGTCGATTTATGCAAACCTGCACAGCGAGTAGAATGCTCGTTCACCTCGTAGCCAGTTGTGCCGATGAATATCCCTAATCTGATCACCGTACTACGCGTTTTACTGATTCCGATCTTCATTTTGTTGTTCTACATGCCTTACCACTGGAGCTACATGGCGGCCAGTGCAGTCTTTGCGTTCGCTGCGGCGACCGACTGGCTCGACGGGTATCTGGCCCGCCGTCTTGAACAGAGCACGCCCTTTGGCGCCTTTCTCGATCCAGTAGCAGACAAACTGATGGTGGCCGTGGCATTGGTGCTGCTGGTTCAGGCGCATGCCAATCTGTGGCTGACGCTGCCCGCAGCGGTGATCATCGGTCGTGAAATCGTAATCTCTGCGCTCCGCGAATGGATGGCGGAAATCGGCGCGCGTGCGCAGGTTGCCGTTTCCAACATGGGCAAGTGGAAGACAGCGGCGCAGATGCTCGCGCTGGTCATTCTGCTCGGCAACCCGCCGGCCATCACCCTGTGGGTGATTCTCGGCTATGCGCTGCTGCTCATTGCTGCGGGGCTGACACTCTGGTCCATGGTGCAATACCTGAGAGCCGCGTGGCCGCACCTCAGGACGACTGCAGAAAAAAAATAAGTTTTTGAATCAAAGGCTTGACGCCGCTATCTGAATCGCTAGAATAGCGCCCGTCATCAAGACAATGCGGGAATAGCTCAGTTGGTAGAGCACGACCTTGCCAAGGTCGGGGTCGCGAGTTCGAGTCTCGTTTCCCGCTCCAAATATTGATTCACTGAATCCTCGAGGTTCACTGAGTCAGCAAAAAAAGACGCTTAGGCGTCTTTTTTCGTTTTTGCGGTAGGCAGTCCTTGTTTACCTTTCCGTACTGGAAGTCCGCTTGTCCGAAGCAGGTTTTGCGTCCGGGATCGCACAGCTGTTGCTACTGCAACGGCGGCTGCCGTCAGGGTGGGGCAGCCAGGCAAGGTAAGGGCGCGAGCGGCAGAAAAGCCGATAGCCCAGGTTGAACAGCGGCCTCATGAATCGCCATGACAGCGGCGCGACCCACGCACCCAGGCCGGCCGCTCGCCAACTCCAGAGTGTCGCGTCCAGACCCTTGATCCACGTGCCATCGCTGAATCTGGCGTGCAGTAACGACTCCATATCCTCAAGTGTGAATCCCAGTGAAGTGGCGTCAAAGGCGTCATCACGGATATCCACGAACAAAAGCCGCTCAGGCTTTGCATGGGCGCGCAATGTTCTGACTTCTCGGGCACAGAGCGGGCAGTCACCGTCAAAGTAAAGCGTCAGCGGCCAGTCAACTTTCTTGTACATCGCTAGTAGTCTTGTATAGGTTTTTTACACCTTATGCTCAAAAGGCCGTGCTGACAATGGGCGGTGACTGTCGTCCTGGTCTCCAAGGCTCCGACAGTCGCGGATCCAGACACGTGTCATAGCGGCAGTAGCGGCCCAGCGCTTGGGCACACTCGGCCAGCTCGGGCCGGTGCAGCCAGATGGCCAAGGGACCTCGTACACCTTTGCGAGGGCCATTGGCCATGCCATCGAACGACCGGGCATTCGCTCCACGGTTTCGTTGACCACGCTCAAGGATCGTAGAAGTAGCCGCCTGGCGTTGAGTTGGGAGAAAATCCTGTTGGAGACTCTGGAGGAACTGGTGACGGTAGGCGCGTGGAAGGACGCCACGCTGTGGCTGGGGCGGGATTGAAGAGGAGTGCTTCAAAGAGATTCAACAGCAATGATACTTCTCAGGCAGCCCGGCCTCACAGCCGGGCTTCCCATCAGCGCCGCCCGGCGCGGGTACTCACGTCTACCCACACCGCCAGCACCAGAATGCCGCCCTTGACGATCATCTGCCAGTAACTGTCGACGTCGAGCATCGACATGCCGTTGTCGAGACTGGTGATCACCAATGCGCCGAGCAGCGCACCGTAAACAGTGCCTGAACCGCCACGCATGGACGTGCCGCCGATGAAGCATGCGGCGATGGCGTCGAGTTCGCCCATGTTGCCGGCCGAGGGTGAGCCGGCGGCCAGGCGTGCGGTGTTGACCAGCCCGGCGAACGCGCACATCACGCCCATGATGCCGAAGATCCACAGCTTCACGGCCTGTACGTTGATGCCGGACAGGCGCGTGGCTTCCATGTTGCTGCCAACGGCGTAGACCCGGCGTCCGAAGACCGTCTGGCTGGTGACGTAGCTGAACGCGCCGAGCAGGATCAGCAACAGCAACACCGGAACGGGGATTCCGTCGTAGCTGTTGAGCACATAGACAAAGCCGCCCAGCACGGCGCCGATCAGCAATACACGCAACACATCACGAATCAGCGAATGTGCCGCCAGCCCGTGCAGCGCTCTGTTGCGCCGCTGTTTCCAGGTCAGGAACAGCGTCAATGCCAGCAACAGAATACCGAGCCCTGTGCCTACCGCATGCGGCAGATAGCCCTGGCCGATATAGACCAGCGACGGCGACACCGGGGCGATGGTCGTGCCGCCGGTGATCCCCAGCAGGACGCCACGAAACGCAAGCATGCCACCCAGCCCGACAATGAACGAGGGGATCCGCAGGTAGGCAGTCATGTAGCCATTGGCGAGGCCGATCATCAGGCCGCACAAGGCCACCACGCTCAGGTTCGCCAGCAGCGGAACGTGGTAAACCACATCCAGAATCGCCGCCAGGCCACCGAGCAGGCCAAGCAATGAGCCCACCGACAGGTCAATCTCACCGCTGATGATCACCAGCACCATGCCGCAGGCCAGAATCCCGGTAATGGACATCTGTCGCAGCAGGTTGGACAAGTTGCGCGGGGTGAGGAAGCCGCCCTCGGTCTGCCAGCTGAAGAACAGCCAGATAACGGCAATGGCAATCACCAGCGCGAGCATTTTGTAGCGGGTAAAGAACTGTTTGACCTGGTTCATCTACGCAGTCTTCCGGGCGTTATTGTGAGGGGCATCGGAGTGGCTGAGTGCAGCGGCGAGCACCTGCTCCTGAGTCAGTTCATGGTTGATGAAGTCGCCGCGTAACTGGCCTTCGCCAATCACCAGTACACGGTCGGACACGCCCAGCACTTCGGCCAGTTCCGAAGACACCATGATGATCGATACACCCTCGGCTGCCAGCGCACCCATCAGCTTGTAAATCTCGTACTTGGCACCGACATCGACGCCGCGGGTGGGCTCGTCGAGAATCAGAACGCGCGGGCGGGTCAGCAGCATCTTCGCCAGCACGGCTTTCTGCTGATTGCCGCCTGACAGGCTGGTGATCGGCAAAAACGGGCTGGCCGTCTTGAGATGCATGCGCGAGATTTCCCGGTCGATACTGCCCAGCTCGGCTTCAGCGTCGATGCGGGTCATGTTCGAGTAGCTGTCGAGGACCGCGAGGGTGATGTTCTGACCGACACCCAGGTCCGGAATGATGCCCTGGCGCTTGCGGTCTTCGGGCACCATGCACAGGCCGGCGCGGATCGATTTGAGCGGCGTGCGCGTGTCGATCATCTGGCCATCGAGCCACACTTCACCGCTGTATCGACCCGGATAGGCGCCAAACAGGGCGGATACCAGTTCGGTGCGGCCCGCGCCCACCAGCCCAGCGATGCCGAGGATCTCCCCGCGCCTGAGGCTAAACGACACGTCGTCAACCCGCTTGCGCCTGGGGTTATCGACGTCATGGCAGGTGATATGCCGCGCTTCGAAAATCACCTCGCCGACATCATGCGGCTCGGTGGGATAGAGGTTGCTCATTTCGCGTCCGACCATCTGGGTGATGATCTTCGGAATGTCCATGTCCGCCATTGCGGTGGTTGCGATATGTTTGCCGTCGCGGATGACTGAAATGGTGTCGCATACGGCGGCCACTTCATCGAGTTTGTGCGAGATGTACACGCACGCGACCCCCTTGGCCTTCAGGTCACGAATGATGTCCAGCAGCACCTCGATTTCGGAACGGGTCAGGGCCGAGGAAGGCTCGTCGAGAATCAGCAGGCGCGCCTTCTTGTTCAGCGCCTTGGCGATTTCCACCAGTTGCTGGTAGCCGCCGCCATACTGGGAAACCGGCAGCGCCACGTTCATGTCAGGCACTTTGAGCTCACGCATCAGCGACTCGGCGCGGTGGATCATGGCCGGATAATTCATGCGCCCGCCGGGAAGCGTCAGCTCGTGACCCATGAAGATGTTTTCGGCCACCGACAGGTCCGGGACCAGCGTCAGCTCCTGATGGATGATGACGATCCCGGCCGCTTCCGTTTCGCTGATCGATTGTGCCTTGAGCGGTTGGCCGTCCCACAGGATCTCGCCCTCCCAGGTGCCGTGGGGATAGACCGCCGACAGGACTTTCATCAATGTCGACTTGCCCGCGCCGTTCTCGCCGCACAGGCCGACGCATTCGCCGGGCTTAACTGTTATATCAATGCCGTTGAGCGCTTTTACACCGCCGAAGGATTTGACGATGCCGTTCATTTGCAACAGGTAGTCAGACATGGCGCAGGGCTCTACGAAGGTGTGATGGCTTGGCCTGAGCGGCGACCCTGCCTAACTGCAGGGTCGTGCTCTGGCTTTCAGCGACGTATCAACGATCGAGGCTCATTGCCCGTCAATCTGCGCCTTGGTGTAGAACCCGTCTTTCTCCAGCAGGTCGATGTTGTCCTTGGTCAGCAAGGTCGGGGTCAGCAGCATGGTGTCGACTTTCTTCATGCCATTGTCCGACTGCGAGTCAAACTTCGGTTTCTCATCGTTGCGCACCAGTTGCACGGAGAGCTTGGCGGCTTCCGTGGCAATCAGTTTCAGCGGCTTGTAGACGGTCATGGTCTGCGTGCCATCGATGACCCGCTTGACCGCCGCGAGGTCCGCATCCTGGCCCGAGATAGGGACTTTGCCGGCCAGTTTCTGTGCGGCGAGGGCCTGAATCGCGCCGCCGGCAGTCGCGTCGTTGGAGGCGACGATGCCGTCAATCTTGTTGTTATTGCGGGTCAGGGCATTTTCAACAATGCTCAGGGCTTCGGTAGGGTTCCACTCCTTTACCCACTGCTGGCCGACGATCTTGATATCACCTCTGTCGATAGCCGGTTGCAGCGCTTTCATCTGGCCTTCGCGCAGAATCTTGGCGTTGTTATCGGTGGGCGCGCCGCCGAGCAGGAAGTAATTGCCCTTGGGCGCTGCTTTCAGCACGCCGTTGGCCTGCATCTCGCCGACCTTTTCGTTATCGAAGGAGATGTACGCATCGATATCGGCATTGAGGATCAGCCGGTCATACGACACCACCTTGATCCCGGCCTTTTTGGCTTCGGCAACGGCGTTGGTGAGCACGGTGGCGTTGAACGGCACGATGACGATCACATCGACGCCGCGAGAGATGAGGTTTTCTATCTGCGAGATCTGTTTCTGTTCATTGGCATCCGCCGATTGCACGAAGACCTTGGCGTCCAGCTTTTCCGCCGCAGCAACGAAGTAATCACGGTCGCGTGACCAGCGTTCCAGGCGCAGGTCATCAATGGAAAAACCTATTTTCGGGTGCGCAGAGTCGGCCATGACCGGCAGGGACAGCAAGGCCAGCGCGCTGGCGAGCAGCGTACGTTTGAGGGTGTTCATAGGGTGCGTCCTTTTATTGTTGTTTGAGACACTTCTTGACTGAGGGTGATACCGATAGAACTGTAGAGCGTTGCCGGACGTCGCGTATGAAGATTTGTCGCCTGAATGTCACGGCGACGTCCAGCTACGCCGGTCAGGTGTAGATAAAGCGATTGACCACACCTTCGAGCAGTTCCTGGCGGCCACTGACGGCCTGCGGGTTCAACTCGTTGGCGAAGGCGTGTTCGGCGAGCGATGCAAGGCTGAACTCGCCCGCCAGTACCGATTGTCCGAAAGGCTGCTGCCAGCCGGCGTAGCGCTGATCCTTGAAGTGCTGGAGTTTATCGTTCTGCACCATGGCGGCGGCACGCTCCAGCGCCAGGGCAAGGACATCCATCGCGGCGACGTGGCCGTGGAACAGATCGATATCGTCGAGGCTCTGGCGACGCACCTTGGAGTCGAAATTGAAACCGCCATTGGTGAAGCCGCCAGCCTTGAGGATCTCGTAGGTGGCGAGGGTCATCTCTTCGACGCTGTTGGGGAACTGGTCCGTGTCCCACCCGTTCTGTGGGTCGCCACGGTTGGCGTCGATGCTGCCGAAGATCCCCAGCGAGACCGCCGTGGCGATTTCGTGGTGGAAGCTGTGCCCGGCCAGCGTGGCGTGGTTGGCCTCGATATTGACCTTGATCTCGTTTTCCAGGCCGTACTGCTGTAGAAAGCCGAACACTGTGGCGCTGTCGTAATCGTACTGATGCTTGGTCGGCTCCTGTGGCTTGGGCTCGATCAGCAAGTCACCCTTGAAACCGATCTTGTGCTTGTGTTCAACGACCATGCGCATGAAACGACCGAGTTGTTCGCGTTCACGCTTGAGGTCGGTATTGAGCAGGGTTTCGTAGCCTTCACGACCGCCCCACAATACGTAGTTGGACCCTTTGAGACGCTGGGTGGCATTCATCGCGCTGAACACCTGGGTCGCGGCGTAGGCAAACACTTCAGGGTCCGGGTTGCTGGCAGCGCCTGCGGCGAAACGCGGGTTGCTGAAGCAGTTGGCCGTGCCCCACAGCAGTTTTATGCCGCTCTGTTCCTGATGGCGCTCCAAGTGATCGACCATGTGCGCGAAGTTGTGGCGATACTCCTTCAATGAGGCGCCTTCCGGTGCCACATCGGTGTCGTGGAAGCTGTAGTAATCGATGCCGAGCTTGGAGAAAAACTCGAACGCCGCTTCGGCCTTGCCGATGGCCAGTTCCATCGGGTTACCGGAACCTTGCCATGGGCGCTTGAAGGTGCCGACACCGAACATGTCGGCACCCGGCCATACGAAGGTGTGCCAATAACAGGCCGCCATGCGCAAATGCTCGCGCATGGGTTTGCCGAGGACCAGCCTGTCGGCGTCATAGTGGCGAAAGGCGAGGGGCGAGTCGCTGTCAGGGCCTTCATAGCGAATCCTGTCGACGTCGGGGAAGTACGGCATGAGCTTTTTCCTTATTGTTCTTGGCGGTGTCTGGATACTAGCAACGGCCCAGCGTGCGCTGATTATGAAAATCGCCAACGCACAGTGCGATTTTGAGTGTTGAGATTCGCCGGTCAGCGGCCTAGTCTGTGGCCAACGGCGTCGTGCTTATCGAATCGGCATAAAAACAATGAAAACCGTACCTCCCGTTCACCGTATTGCGCTGTTATTCAACGGCAGCAAGATTTATGACCGCGGTATCATCAGCGGCATCGGCAACTACCTCAGCAGCACCCGGGTGTCCTGGGACCTGTTTCTGGAGGAGGATTTCCTCTGTCGCCTGAAAGGCATCGAGCGCTGGCAGGGCGACGGGATCATTGCCGATTTTGATGACCCGCTGATCGGCGAGGCACTGGCCGGGATCAAACTGCCGGTGGTGGCAGTCGGTGGGTCCTATCAGGACGAACGCGCCTACCCGAAGGGCATTCCTTATGTGGCGACTGACAATCACGCCTTGATCAAGGCGGCCTATGAGCACCTGATCGAGGCCGGGCTGACACGCTTTGCCTGCTTCAGCCTGCCTGAAGCGCAAGCCAATCGTTGGGCCCAGGAGCGCGAGCAGGCCTTTCGCCGCTTGCTGCAACGCGACGGCCTGCACGCCGAGGTCTATCGTGGTCTGGGCACCAGCGCGCCGCTCTGGGACAGCGCCGTAGAACAGCAGATCGCCTGGCTGCAAAGCCTGCCCAAGCCGATCGGCATCATCGCCGTGACCGATGCGCGCGCTCGTCAGCTATTGCAGGCCTGCCTGACCGCCGGAATCGCCGTTCCCGAACAGGTGGCACTGATCGGCATCGACAATGATCCTTTTACCAGAACCCTCACTCGCGTGCCTCTGAGCTCGGTCGTTCAAGGCACCGACACCATGGGTCGCACCGCTGCACGTCTGCTGCACCAGATGTTGCACGGCATGCCGTCCTCGGGCACACACATTCTGATACCGCCGGATACTGTCAACGTGCAGGCGTCGAGTCTGCATCAGCCTTTGGGTGACCCCTATGTCATGCAAGCGCTGCTGTTTATCCGGCAGTACGCGTGCCAAGGCATCAAGACTGCACAGGTAGCCGCCTATGTGGGCGTTTCGCGTTCGTCACTGGAGTCGCACTTTCGCCGGGTAAGGGGCTGCAGCGTGCATGACGAGATTCTGCGTTTCAAACTGGCTGCCGCTGCAAACGGACTGGAAAACACCGGGCTGGCCATTGCCGAGATCGCCCGCGATTGCGGTTTTCGGTCTGCGCAATACCTGCACACTGTGTTTCGTCGCGAGTTCGGCTGCACGCCGCGAGAGTACCAGCAGGGTGGAGGTGCTGCGGCGTCATGAACGCTGGAGGCCTGGGCGGTGAGCGACAAGCTTTGAATGCATTCCTTCCTATACCCCTCATAAAAGTACCAATCGGTTCGCTTAAGTTGACAGTTTCCAGGCGTCCGGGCTAAAACATACACCTTGGTACAGTTATGAGCGAATCACCAGTCTTCACATGCACGATGGGACGTAGGGGATAGAGACGATGCAGTTGCATGAAATATTGACCATTCATCTGCGTATCGATAAGCCGCAATTGCTTTGCGACCCTTCGAAGATGCAGCGCAGCAGCTGTGAAATACAGGGTGGAGAGTTTCGTGGCAAGCGATTGCAGGGGCAGGTACTTCCTGGAGGCAGCCTTTATCTGGTGCCCCAGGGCGACGACCTTGCGCGTGTCAGCCTGTACTACACCTTGTTCACTGATCACGGAGTGAATATAGAGGTAGTAGGCGAGGGGCTCCTGGCAGGGCATGAAACGGACCGGGCGCCTTTGACCGAATCGAGTTTTACGTGCAGCAAGCAGTTCAGCGTGCCTGCCGGTGCGCATGATCACTTGCAGCGGAATCTGTACGTCGGCAGGGTGAGCATCAAGCCGGGGGATGACAGCCTGCGTGTCAGCATTTTTCAGGTCAACGACCGGTAAGCAGACATTGAAAAAAACAGCTGACGTGAAGACGCGCAGCGAGCTTTAATTCTGACGGCGTGGGGCTGGTCTCTCCCTCACGCCGACCTCTTCTTATACAGTCATGCGTTGAGCCAGCTCATCCGGCAAAAAAGCTTAGTCCCTTGCCGACCGCACACTCATAACTCACCGGAGTGCCCACCTGCTGATAACCAGGAACATTCAGTGTCGTCATGCTGAATGTGGCTGTGCCGTTCGAGCGTATCTGATAGCGAATGAATTGCTCGATGGGCTTGTTATCGCGATCGAGGCTGAAGTGAGTGTCCGAAAACGCCAGGGTGCCGTCGGGTGTGATGCGATAGGCATCGATGCGTTTGCCGCCTTTGGTTTTGGACGGCTCGGCGCCTGCGATCGAGGATTTGCATTGTCCCAGGTCGATCACCACGGCGACCGATTCTCCAGTGTTCAACGCCTGGGTGATGGCGGAGTAGGTGGGTAGCGCATCGCCTGCGTGAGCGAGGCCTGGCAGTGAAAGAGCAAACAGTGCGGCGGCGTAGCAAGGTTTCATGGCAGCTCCAGGAAGTCAGTCTGAAGGGTGAAAAGACCCGTCCATCTCGCGATTATCGAGCGTCGCGAAACCTACCATAAGCTTCGATTCGGGTGGGCCTTGATAACAGTGGCACCTCTCTGTTCGGAGCATCTTCATCCTTTTTCCTGTTCTGCCGATAGGAATGACGATACTCATTTATTTACCGGTCACGGGAAGGGGATTGAAGATGCTGAGACAGCTGAAAATAGCCGCGCGGACCTCCGCCTGCTTTGCTGTGATGGTGGTGCTGGTGTTCGGGCTTGGTATTTTCAGCATTCAGCAATTGCACGGTATTCGTGAGCAATCGCTTGAAATCGAAAACGACGCGCTTCCAGGGATTGCGCTGGGTGACGATATTGCCCTGGCGGTCGAGAAAACCCGCACCACCGTGGCCAAAATGCTTTCCACGCATGATCTTGCGCAGGTGGCTCAGGCTCACAACGAGTTTCTTGAAAGGAAGGCCGGTTTCCAAAAGGCCGTAGAGGCCTACGACCCGCTGATCACCGATGATAATGAGCGCGCGCTTTTCGAGGGGCTGAAGAGCACTTATCAGGGCTACATCGAGCGTGCCGAGAAGGTCTATACGCTGATCAACGAGAATCAGGCAGAGGCCGGGAGGGCGCTCGTCTGGGGCGAGATGAAGGCCATGGCGGAAAGTATCGAAGCCGCCCTTGGCAAGCTGGAAAAGATCAATGATGACTCCGAAGCCGAATCCAGCGCTGCAGCGACGTCGGTGTATGAAAACGCCCTGATCGTCACTCAGGGGGTTATGTTTCTGACGGTGTTGCTGACCGTATTGCTCGCCTGGCGCCTGACCAAAAGTCTGGCAGTGCCGATCAGTCAGGCGCTGCACAGCTCGGAAACCATTGCTGCGGGCGACCTGCGTCCCAGCGCAATCAACCGTGAGGGCACTGATGAAGCGGCCCTGTTGCTGCAATCGATGGAGCGCATGCGCGGCAATCTGAGCCAGACCCTGACTCAGGTGGGCGATGCCGCTCACCAGCTGGCGTCGGCCACGGAAGAAATGAGCGCCCTGATGGTCAACAGCAACGCCGATCTGGTGGTGCAGAACAGCGAAATCGAAATGGCGGCCACCGCGGTCACCGAGATGAGCCAGGCGGTCGATGAAGTCGCGCGTAATGCGGTGGCCACCTCGGAAGAGTCCAAAGCCTCTTCGGTGTCGGCCCGCGAAGGTCAGGAAGAGCTCAATCAAACCGTCCAGTCGATCCTTGAGCTGACCCGCAATGTCGGCACCGCGTCGGTCGAGGCGCAGGCGCTGGCAACCCGCACGCTGGATATCACCAAGGTGCTGGATGTCATTCGCGCGGTGTCCGAGCAAACCAACCTGTTGGCCCTCAACGCTGCCATCGAAGCGGCACGCGCGGGTGATGCCGGACGGGGTTTTGCCGTGGTCGCCGACGAGGTACGCGCTCTGGCACACCGCACCAGCGAATCGACTCGCGAGATCGAAACCATGGTCGGGCACATCCAGCAGGGCACCAAAAGTACCCTGGTTGCGCTTGAAGTCAGTACCGACCAGGCGCAGCGCACCAAACAACAGGCCGAGTCGGCCAATGCTGTGCTGGCCAGCATCGCCAGTTCGGTCATGGTCATCGATGAGCGCAACACAGTAATCGCCAGCGCCTCTGAAGAACAAGCGCTGGTCGCGCGGGAAGTGGACCGCAACCTGGTGCGCATCCGTGACTTGTCGGCACAATCGGCGGTGCGCACCGGCCAGACCGGCAGCGCCAGCCAGTCGCTGGCCGAGCTGGCGAGTGATCTGACGACCACGCTGGGGCAGTTCAAGCTCAGATAACACGCTCCTGTAGCAGGCACGCTCCCGCATCGATTCGCTGTTGTACGGGCAACAGCGAACCGACAATGTGTTCGGCGTTTGCGCCGGTAAAACCGGCTACTGCGCACCCACATCATCCAGCGCAACGGCGTGAAAGCGCCTGCCGCCGGGCCTCGCGCCATAGCCAGTCGCAGCGCACGGCTTTGGGCATGACCTGTGCACTGCCGATCAGGATTGTTTTTCTGAGCCAGCGGAGCCACCCGAATGCCTGATGCCGTCCCGACCTCCAAGACAAACCGCCTGCATGCAATAGGGCGCACTCTGGTGCTGACCCTGTTGGCCACCAGTCTCGTCGCAACTGCGTATCCCGAGGACAGCGACGTGCCTTCGCTGGCGGGCAAACGCATTGCGATCAGCATGACCGGCACCAGTCACTACTTCGATATCAAGGCCTTCCAGGCGCAGGTGGATGAGGTCAAGCGCCTGGGCGGCACGCCCATCACGCTCGATGCCGGTCGCAACGACAAGAACCTGGTCAATCAATTGCAGACCGTGGTCACGCAAAAGCCGGATGCAGTGATCCAGACTCTCGGCACCCTCAGTGTTATCGACCCTTGGCTCAAGCGCATCAGCAAGGCGGGGATTCCGCTGTTCACCATTGATGCGCCATCGCAATACAGCCTCAACAACACCACGTCCGACAACGTGGCCACGGGCAAGGCACTGGCCGGGCAACTGATCAAGGACGCAGGTGGCCAGGGTAATGTGCTGGTGTTCAATGGCTTTTATGGCGTGCCGGTCTGCGCCATTCGTTATGACCAGCTCAAGTTGGCACTCAAGGATCATCCGCAGCTGAAAATCATCGAGCCCGAGTTGCGCGATGTCATTCCCAACACGGTTCAGGACGCCTACTCGCAAGTCTCGGCGTTGCTCAACAAGTACCCCAAAGGCACTGTTTCGGCGATCTGGGCCGCTTGGGACATCCCGCAACTGGGCGCCAGCAAGGCACTGATCGATGCCGGCAGAACCGAAATCAAGACCTACGGCGTCGACGGCACACCGGAAGTGCTCGAGCTGATGCGCCGCGACGATTCGCCGGTGGGCGCCGTGGTTGCCCAGCAGCCTGCACTGATCGGCAAGACTGCGGTGCAGAACGTCGCCCGCTACCTGGCCGGACAGCACGATCTGCCGAAGGAGACCCAGGTGCCAACCCTGCTGACGACGGCCGCCAACCTGCCTGACGTGCAAAAGCTCAGAGGCGATAACTGACGCGGGAGATCGATCATGGGATCAGCGATTGCAGACGTTGAAGTGGCGCCACCGGCCTTGCACTTGGCGGGTATCAGCAAGTGCTTTGGCGCCACCCAGGCGCTGGACGGCGTAAACCTTAAGGTCGAGGCCGGAACGATTCATGGGCTGGTGGGAGAAAACGGGGCGGGCAAGTCGACCCTGATCAAGGTCCTCGCTGGTATTCATCGTGCCGATGCTGGCAGTTTGAGTATTCACGGCCAGCCGTTCGACAGTTTCACGCCGCGTCAGGTCGAAGCCGCAGGCGTGCATTTCATTCATCAGGAGCGACTGCTGCCGGGCAGCTTCAGCGTCGGCGAGGCACTGTTTTTCGGGCAGGAAATCAAGCGTGGCCCCTTCGTCGATCGCCGCGCCCAGGAGCGTGAAGCGGCAAGGCTTCTGGACGATTACTTTGCCATGCGCCTGCCTGAGGGGGCTTTGGTACGTGACCTGGACAGCGCTCAGCGGCAGATACTGCAGATCACTCGTGCGTTGCTGGCCAGGCCGAAGGTGCTGGTGTTCGATGAGCCGAGTGTGTCACTGGTCAAGCAGGAGGTGGACCGCTTGCTGGGCATTGTCCGCCGCCTGCGCGATGAAGGGCTGACCATTGTCTACATTTCCCACTATTTGCAGGAGATCGAATCGCTGTGTGATCAGGTCACCGTGCTGCGTAACGGACGCGATGTGGCGGTGGTCGATCCGGCACTCACCAGCACCGCGCAGATCGCCCGGCTGATGGTCAATCGGGAGGTCGGCGAGCAATATTTTCGTGCCCGGACATTACCCGGCACGCCCGTGCTTCAACTGCGCGGGCTGGGGGCAGGGCGCTTCTACGACGGCGTTGACCTGAGCGTGCGGCGTGGCGAAGTGCTGGGCCTGACCGGGCTGGTCGGCTCGGGTGCCAAGGAGCTGCTCAAAAGCCTGTTCGGGCTGCTCAAGCCGGATCGCGGCGAACTGTTGTTGAACGGTCAGCCGTTGCAGCTGAAATCACCACGTGACGCGGTACACCATGGCATCGCGCTGGTCCCCGAGGAGCGCCGCACGCATGGCGTGGCACCGGCGCTTTCGGTGCTGGAGAACATCACGCTGGCCAGCCTGGGGCGCTTCAGCCGCTGGGGATTGCTCGACGCTGCGGCGCAAGCCGGGGAAAGCCAACACCTGATCGATGAACTGGCAATCAAGACCTCAGGCCATGATGCGTCGGTGCACGCGCTCAGCGGTGGCAACCAGCAAAAGGTTGCGCTGGGCAAATGGCTGAGCCGCCATTCGACGTTATACCTGCTGGACGAGCCCAGCGTGGGTGTCGACATCGGCGCCAAGGTGGAGATCTACCGGTTGATTGCCCGGCTTGCGGAGGGCGGTGCAGCGGTGCTGGTGCTGTCGTCGGACTTGCCGGAGCTGATTGGCATCACTCAGCGCATTGTGGTCCTGCACAGAGGACGCATTGCAGGCGAATTCGACTCATTGAGCACCGACAGCGATCAGCTGCTGGCCTGCGCCACGGGCGCCAGTGAAAGCGACCATGACAGCCAATCATGCCCTCCGGAGGCCCATTATGTCCGCGCTTGATCTATCAATCGCACAGGTTGGCGATCCAGCGCAACGCTGGCTCGTGCAACTGGCGCAGCGCGGGTCGTTGCTGGTGTTTCTGGCGATTCTGCTCGGCTTTGCCGTCAGTGCGCCTGACTTCCTCAGCCTCGGCAACATCAGCAACGTGTTCGCCCAGTCAGCAACGCTCGGCATACTCGCGCTGGGCCTGACCTGCGTGGTTATCGGTGGTGGTTCCAATGTGGTCAGCGGCGGCCTGGACCTGTCGCTGGCGGCCAATCTCGGTCTGTGTGCGGCCGTCTACAGCAGCCTGAACAATGCCGGGCTCGATGCCTGGCAAGCGATTGGCCTGACGCTCGGCTGCGGCCTGCTGGTCGGCGCGTTCAACGGTCTGGCGGTGGTGTTTTTACGCTTGCCGCCGTTACTGGCAACGCTGGCGAGCATGAACCTGATTGCCGGCCTGGAACTGGTGCTGACCCAGAACACTGTGCTCGCGACCGACTCGGCATTGCTGGACAGCCTGGCGTCCGGCGTCTGGCTGGGTGTTCCAGCGCTGGCCTGGGTGCTGCTGGGCGTCGCGGCGGTGTTGTGGCTGGTGATTCAGCACAGCGCGTTCGGCTTGCGTCTGTACGCCATCGGTGAATACCCGCAAGCAGCCGAGGCTGCCGGGTTGAATCTGCGGCGCTATGTGTTTGCCAGTTACCTGATTGCCGGAGGCTGCGCCGCGCTGGCTGCATTCTGCTCCGCAGCTTTTTTCAGTGGCAGCACGACCGGTTCCGGTGACATGTTGCTGTCAGTGGTGGCCATTGCCTTTCTCGGCGTGGTGTTCTCGCGGCGTCTGACCGCCAACATTCCCGGCACGCTGTTGGCGACGCTGCTGCTGGGCTTTTTGATCAACGGCTTTCAATTGCTGAACATTTCCAGCTTCTGGGTCAACGGCGTGCAAGGCGTGTTGATTCTGTTGGTGGTGGCATTTTCCGGAGCATTCGGCCGCCGGGAGGGTGAACAATGAATACGCTGACCCTGACGAACTCTTCGACGCTGATCAAGGTTCTGCCGCGCCTGTTGCCAGCGGTCCTGCCGCTGTTGGTGCTGATCATCCTGCTGTTTTTCGCGATCAATGCGCCGGGCTTTCTGAGTTGGGGCAACCTGTCGAGTCTGGTACTGAACAACTTCGTGTTGCTGGCCATCGTGGCAATCGGCATGACTTGGGCTGTTGCGGCTGGCGGTATCGATCTGTCGGTGGGAACGGCGCTGGACTTTGCCAGCCTCGGTTTTGTGGTCACGCTGAATGGCGGTCATGGTCTGGCCGCGGCCATTGCGGTCGCTATGCTGGCAGGTGGCATGGCCGGGGCGTTCAACGCGATGCTGATCGCCGGGCTGCGTATTTCGCCGTTTCTGGCGACGCTGGGTACGCTGTTTATCGGCACCAGCGTGCAGCAGTTGTTATCCGACGGTGGCCAGCCGATCTATATCGCCCAGGGCGTGTTACCGGGGATCAGCGCTGTGCTGATCCTCGGCGTACCATTGCCGCTGCTGGTGGTCGGGTTGCTGGCAGGACTTTACGGGCTGGTCTTGGCGCGCGGGCGTCTGGGGCGGGAAATCCTTGCGCTGGGCACGCAGCCGCAACTGGCGTATTACTCTGGCGTGCCCACGCGACGCATTGCCGTGCAGGTGTTTTTAGCCAGCGCGCTGGCCTGCGCAGTGGCGGGTATCCTGCTCAGCTCGACGGTCAACGCCTACGTGCCGATGTCAGGCAACGCTTATCTGATCAATGCCATCGGCGCCGTGTTCATCGGTACGACGCTCAGCCGTCAAGGGCGTCCGAATATTCCGGGCACACTTTTGGGCGTGCTGTTCATCAACGTGATCGCCAATGGCCTGTTGCTGATCGGCTGGAACTTCTATTGGCAGCAGGTTGCGACCGGGGCGCTGATCTTTCTGGTGCTGGCGTTCAGTTTTACCAGTCGCCACCTGCTGCGTAACGCGGCGTAAGTGCCCCTCAAGCGTTACCTTTACCGCTGCCGATCTGCCAGACAAACGGCGGCTCGGTGCCGTTGATGCGCCAGTCACCGACAATGCGCGCCTTGTAGATCAGCGGATTGTGCGATGCCGCTGTGCGCGCATTACGCCAGTGGCGATCCAGCGCCTTGTTGACGCTGACACCTGAAGCGCCCAGTGCGTTGAACAGATCGCTGGCAGCGCGCAGCACCAGCTCCGAAACGATCACCTGTGCCTTGGCGGTCTCGATTTCGGCGGCGATATTGGCGTCTTTTTCCCGCTGTGGGTCATCTCCGAAGCGTGCCAGGTACGCACGCTGCAACGGCTCGGCGGAGCGCAGCGTTGCGGCCTCGGCGGCGTAAACCTGAGCGGCGATCTGACCGACCACTTGCTGTACTTGTGAGTCCTGGCTGACGCTCCCGGCGTTGCCATGGCTGAAGACGCGTTTGCGATCGCGCACTTCCTGAGCGATGTCGCGTTCGACAGCTCGACCAATCCCGGCCAGCACCGCCAGCAGCACCAATTGATAAAACGCCGTCTGGTATTTGAAGCGTTGCTCGAACGGTATGACGTGTGTGGCCGGCAGCGGTACGTTGTTGTAGACCGAGGTGCCGCTGCCGGTGGTGCGCTGGCCGAACCCGTCCCAGTCGTCACTGTGACGCACGCCGGCATGCCTGGCGTCGACGACCGCGATCACATCGGCGCCGGTATCGGAGCGCTGGGCGTAGACGTCTATCCAGTCGGCAAAGATGCTGCCGGTGCTGTAAAACTTGGTGCCGTTGAGCACGAAACCGTCGCCTTGCGGGCTGACTTTGGTAATCACGTCGCCGATTTTCACCGCACCGACTTCGGTCCAGCCGTTACCCACCAGATCCCCGGCCACAAAGCGCGCAAACCACTGGTCACGGTCCGCGCCGGGTGGTGCATTCAGGCGGTCTTCGACGAAAGCGAAGTGCGCGCGCAGGGCTTGCGGAATGTTCGAGTCGGCTTCGGCCAGCTCGATCAGCAGTTGAAACAGCTGGCTGATCGATGCACCCGCACCGCCATATTCGATAGGCACACGCACAGCGCCGAAACCGGCTTTCTGCAGCCAGGCAATCGGCTCATGGGGCAGGGCGCGAGCTTTTTCGCGTTCGACGCTGCCAGCGCCAATCTCACGGAAGATCGGGCGAAATCGGTTGGCCAGGGTTTCGTAATCGGTCCCCAGCGAGAGCGGGTTTGAGCCGGTTGTTTGAGTCATGCAGTACTCCTGAGCACGAAGAGATCGGCACATGGGCCGGTGGAAGGTTCGCCAGGCTCTCTGCATGCTTTGTGCCTGAATGTAACTGACTGATTTTAATGATTTATTTATGAGTCGCTGTTTTTCTTGTTGATCAGCCAACAGTGGCATGACCGCTGGCTGGCCAATCGCACAGCGTTGTCAGCCATGCCGGCAGCTCGTCGGCCTTGGAATACCTGTGTCTGCGCTGGATGTGCTGTGAGTGCGCCGCTGTTCGGCCAGCAACAGCGATCGAACATTTTGCTCTGCGGGGTGCCGTCATTCATGAGCTGATATGTTCAAATTATTGATTTTAAATGAATTATTTTTCGGCACGGGCTGTGCAATGTTCAGGGTCAAGCGTGTTGAGTGTTTTCAACCTGTCGCCAACGAGCAGGAGCCTGTCCATGAGTTTTCCTTCCTCTCTTCCCACTGCCGCACCTCTCGCCGCGCACGTCATTGGTTCGGATGCCGAAGCCATCGAAGTGGCCAGGGCACTGGCCGGTCGCTTCGCTGAGGAAGCTTCAGCGCGTGATCGCGAACGGCGTCTGCCAGTCGCCGAGCTGGATGAGTTTTCCGCCAGCGGACTGTGGGCCATTACCGTACCCAAGGCCTACGGCGGTGCGGGCGTTTCCTATGTCACCGTCGCGGAAGTGATCAAGCTTATTTCTGCCGCCGACCCTTCACTCGGGCAAATCCCGCAGAACCATCTGGGCGTGCTCGATATCCTCTTGCAGACCGGCACCGAGGAGCAGAAACGCCACTACTTCGGCAAGGCGCTGGCCGGCTACCGCTTCGGCAATGCGTTCTCCGAGTCGAAAAGCAAGAACGCCGGCGCCTTTCAGACCCGGATTCGCTTTGAGGGCGAGCACGCGGTGCTGGATGGCGAAAAGTTCTACTGCACGGGCGCACTGTTTGCGCACCTCGTGCCGGTTTCAGGCGTCAACGAGCAGAATCAGGCGTTCATCGCCTTCGTCGAACGCGACAATCCGGGCCTGACCATCATCGATAACTGGGACGGTTTCGGGCAGCGCACCACGGCCAGCGGCGGGGCTGTTTTGAAGGCCGTTCGCGTACCGTCGAGTGCGGTGATCCCGGCGTATCGCGCTTTCGACGAACCGACGGCCAATGGGCCGATTTCGCAGATCATTCAGGCCGCGGTGGACACCGGCATTGCTCACGGCGCGTTCGAGGAAACCCTGAAGCACGCCCGGTTGGCGCGGCCATGGATCGACAGCAAGCAGGATTTCGGCTGGCAGGACCCGTTCAGCATTGCCGCCATCGGCGACTTGCAGTGGCGCCTGCACGGCACCGACGCGATCCTCGCCAAAGCCGGGCAGGCCATCGACCACGCCCTGGCCGAACCCAGTGAAGCCAGCGTTGCACAGGCCTCGGTGATTGTCGCCCAGGCCAAGGTGCTGTCGGCGCAGATTGCCTTGCTCGCCGGCAGCCAGCTGTTCGAACTGGCCGGCACCCGCTCGGTGCTCGGCAAACTCAATCTCGACCGCCACTGGCGAAATGCGCGGACCCACACGCTGCATGACCCGGCGCGCTGGAAATATCACCTGATCGGCAATCAGGTGCTCAACGGCATTGCACCGCCACGCCACGCCTGGAACTGATCAAGGAGTATGCCCATGACGCATCCCGCTATTACCGCACAACTGGCGGTCGCCGCCGAAGACCTTGATCAGGCGCGCCAGGGCCTGCAAGACACCCTCGATTACCTGCGTGAGCACGGTCGGCCGTGGTCGCTCAGTGGTCTGCAGCGCGTGGTCGATGACCCTTATGTGATCAGCAAGGTCGGGGACCTGCAGATTCGTCTGGACGTCGCCGCCGCGCTGCTGGAGCGCGCCGGGCATCTGGACGCTTCGGCCGAGCAACACCTGATCGCCAGCAGCGAGGCGGTCATTGCCAGCGCCGAGGCTCTGCAGGCGGTGGGCAATATTCAGTACGAATTGACCGGGCAGCGCCCGTTATTGCCACCCCCGGCCGGCCGTGAGCCGCTGCGCTGGCACTATCAGGTTATCGGCAATCAACGCCTCAACGGCGTGGTTCCGCCACAGCTTCAGGAGTAAGTGCATGCCTCGCCAAATCCGCCTTAATGCGTTTGACATGAACTGCGTCGGCCATCAGTCGCCGGGCCTCTGGGCACATCCGCGTGACCGTTCCTGGCAGTACAAGGACCTCGAATACTGGACTGATCTGGCGAAAATTCTCGAACGCGGCAAGTTCGATGGTTTGTTCATTGCCGATGTGCTGGGCATTTACGACGTCTATCGCGGCAACGGTGAGGCGGCAATTCGCCAGGCTACTCAGGTGCCGGTCAACGACCCGTTGCAGCTCATCCCGCCCATGGCGCTGGTGACCGAACATTTGGGCTTCGGCCTGACCGCGTCGCTGTCGTTCGAACATCCCTATCCGTTTGCCCGTCGCCTGTCGACGCTGGATCACCTGACCAAGGGGCGTGCGGGCTGGAATATCGTCACCTCGTATCTGGAAAGCGGTGCGAAGAACCTGGGCCAGAAAACCCTGACCGAACATGACGCGCGCTACGACTACGCGGAGGAGTATCTGGAGGTTTGTTACAAACTCTGGGAAGGCAGCTGGGAAGACGGCGCGATTCTGCGTGACCGGGAGCGCCGCGTATTCAGTGATCCGACCAAAATCCACGAGATTCGCCATGTCGGCAAACACTTCCAGGTGCCTGGCATCCATTTGTGCGAGCCGTCGCCGCAACGCACGCCTGTGCTCTATCAGGCCGGCGCTTCAAGTCGCGGCAAGCAGTTCGCCGCCGAGCACGCCGAATGCGTTTTCGTTGCAGCGCCCTCGAAAGTCCTGCTGAAAAAGACCGTGGCCGATATCCGCCGGCGCACCGCAGAGGCCGGTCGCGACCCGTCCAAGGTGCTGATTTTCAATTTGCAGACGGTGATCCTCGGCGAGACGGATGCCAAGGCCAGGGCCAAATTCGAGGAATACAAAAGCTGGGTCAGTTATGAGGGCGCGATGGCCTTGATTTCCGGCTGGACCGGTATCGACTTCAGCCAGTTCAAGCCCGACGAACCCCTTCGTCACGTTCACACCAATGCCATTCAGTCGGCGGTCGAGACCTTTTCCAGCGCAGACCCGAACAGGATATGGACGCCGCAGGCACTGGCCGATTGGGTCGGAATCGGTGGCTTCGGCCCGCTGTTTGTCGGCAGCCCGGAAACGGTGGCGGATCTGCTGCAGGAGTGGGTGGAAGAAACCGACGTTGACGGGTTCAACCTGGCGTACGCGCTGACCCATGAAACCTTCATCAATGCGGTCGAGCTGTTGGTGCCTGAGCTTCAGAAGCGCGGCGTCTACAAGACCGAATACGCCAAAGGCACGTTGCGCGAAAAGCTGTTTGGCGATGGGCCACGTCTGGAAGCAAGTCATCCGGGCGCTGCCTTCCGTGACCTGGCTGCGCTGCAGAGCAACCGGCAGACGGAGAGTGCCTGAGGTGTGATGACTGTCGTTGCGCAGGCGACGCGGCTCAGATTTGTGACGCGGAGCGTCACGACAGGCATTCCCACGCTGAAGCGTGAGGAACGATCGTCCTGTCACTATCGTACCCATGCTCCGCACAGGACCGGTCACAACTCCAGCTTGTAGCCCACCCCGTACAGCGACTGGATCGGGTCCTGACCCGGGCAGGCCTGCTCCAGTTTGCGGCGCAGGTTGCGGATGTGGCTGTCCACGGTGCGGTCGGTCACTACGCGGTGATCTGAGTAGAGCCTGTCCAGCAAGTGGTCACGGGAGAAGACCCGGCCCGGTGAGCGGGCGAAGGTCGCCAGCAGACGCAGTTCCACCGGGGTCAGGTCCAGGGTGACACCGTTGAACGAGGCCTGGTAGTGCGCTTCGTCCACCTGCAAACCCTTGGGCGTGTGCGGCTCGCTGGAGGAGCTCCGACGCAGGATGGCTTTGACGCGAGCGACCATCTCACGGGGGCTGAACGGTTTGCAGATGTAGTCGTCGGCACCGAGGTCCAGGCCGAGCAATCGGTCGATTTCCTCGACGCGTGCGGTGATCATCACAATGGGCACGTCGCTGAAGCCGCGCAGCTCCTTGCAGATGTCCATGCCATCGCGGCCAGGCAGCATGATGTCGAGCAGGATCAGTTGTGGCGCGTTCGCTCTGACAGCGGGCACAACGTCTAGCCCGTTACTCAGGCAGTGGGTCGAATACCCGGCCGCGATCAGGTAGTCGCGCATCAGCGACGCCAGCTTGGGCTCGTCTTCGACAATGAGAATCGGTGTTTCAACGCTTGTGGCGGTCATGGGCGCAAGTGTCCGGGCAGGCACAGGGTCAGCCAGAGGCCGCCTGTGGGCGAATGGTCGGCGCTCAGGCTGCCGCCGTGGGCGAGGGCGATGCTGTGACAGATCGCCAACCCCAGACCCGCACCGCCGCTGGCGCGGTTACGTGAAGTTTCACCGCGATAGAAACGTTCGAACAGTCTGGGCAGTTGCTGCGGGTCGACGCCGGGGCCGGAATCCATCACATCGACGTGCACCTCATCACCCAGCAGGGCAGCACGCACGTGCACTGTGCCACCGGCATCGGTGTAGCGCACCGAGTTTTCCAGAAGGTTGCTGATCAATTGCTGCAGGCGTCCCGGATCTGCGTGCACCGGTAGAGCTCCGCCAGCAAGCTCCAGCTGCAAATGTAACTGACGGGCTGCGCAACGCTCTTCGAACATGTCGGTGATATTCGTCAGCAGCGCCGCCAGATCACAGTCGACCTTGCGGTAGGTCAGGGCGCCCACATCCGCCAGGGACAGCTCATACAGATCATCCACCAGCTTGCTGAGCATGCCGACTTCGCCCTGCAAAGACTTCATCGACGCCTGATCCAGTGTGCGCACGCCATCCTCGATGGCTTCCAGTTCGCCACGCAGGACCGACAGCGGGGTGCGCAGCTCATGGGACACGTCGGCCATGAATTCGCGGCGCATCTTCTCATTGCGCTCCAGCGTGTACGCCAGCTGGTTGAAGTCGCGCGCCAGTTGACCGACCTCGTCGTTCGAGGAAACCGCCACGCGGCTGGCGTATTCACCGGCGGCAAGGCGATGGGTTGCCGCGGCCACACGTTTGACCGGATCAAGCAGGGTGCGCGCGATCCACCAGGCAATCAGCACCGCCAGCAGCAGCGACAGCACACCCATCGCCAGACTGGCGCGCAACTGGTACTGCTGAAAGCGCTCGCCACCGGCTTCGCTGACACTTTGAAAGGGCGTGACCGCCATCCAGCCAACGACTTTGCCGTCGACTTCCACCGGGCGCATGAACTCATCGTCATGGACCCCTGGAAAGCCCATCACCAGGTTCTTCTGCGCATCCAGCAGCGCGATCCGGAACACCGCGCCGGTCAGGTCGGAGGTAGGCGGCGTCGCCAGCCCGGGGATGGCGAAATCCTGCGCCGGCTCCGGGCGCATCACTTCGAAC
>Ga0105244_10000380_pt1 | contig 41289 bp, 33 predicted proteins | sample KBSM44metaG_FD_80423 | JGI IMG/M metagenome (GOLD analysis project Ga0105244, IMG submission 80423) | Miscanthus rhizosphere microbial communities from Kellogg Biological Station, Michigan, USA - KBS M4-4 metaG | ecosystem: Host-associated > Plants > Roots > Rhizosphere > Soil | place...
CAAAATGTCGCCGCTTAGGCGGTGCCTTCGCGGCGGGATTCAAGCCTTAGGTCTTGAACCTCTTGCTCAGCGCCATTTTTGACTGCGGTTTTGATACATCTCAACCGTGCCGTTTCAGTGGGTTTCTTATATGTTTTGCGAGGTGGAATGGAACGGCACGGCGTAAATGCTAGTAGGTCGCGTTCAGAAGTGACGCCGAGGGAGTGGTTCGAGACCTATGGCTCGAAGCCCGAACTGAGGGGACCGCCTAAGCGGCGGCACTTCGCGACGATCGCCGCGGCCGCTGAAACACGTCCATCCCAACCCTGCGCAGCCTCGATCTTCCAGCAGCAAAAAAACGCAGGATTCCAAAGGGTTTCGTTTAAAACCCTTTGGGCCCGTGTGGGCGGCGAGCCCACGGTTTTGACCTTAAGGCCGGTGTGGCGGCAGCGCACGACCTTGAGTTTTGGGCTAGTGTGGGCGGCGAGCCCACGGTTTTGACCTTAAGGCCGGTGTGGCGGCAGCGCACGACCTTGACCTAGACCTTAAAAAGGTGAACAGCAGTTCACCCACCTGCACCTAACATGGGCATTTCCCCATCTTCCCACCTTCGCTCGGGAATCTCGCCTCCAGACATCTGCGATGAAACTCGCGTTCCGACATCGGGGTGCCTCTTGGGTGGCGCACCCGAAAATGCGCCACGTAATTGCCGTAATCCTGCACGCCAACCATCAAACGGAAGCTTTGGGCGACGCGGCGTCCGGCGAGTCTTAGCCACTGCAAAGCGTTCTTCGGGCGAGGCTCGACCACAAACAGCGGCTGGCAGCGGTGGATGACTAACGCCGCGGGCCGCGGCGCTTTAAACAGTAAAGCGTTTTCAGACATTGCGGGCCTCCCGGCGTTGTACCACGGCGGTTTCATGCACGGTCGGGGTGGAGGAGTTCAGCGCGCGGCGGATCACGAAGAATGACGACACCAGCATGGTGACGGCGACCAGCATGAAGAAGGCGCACAGCGCGGCGTTGATCTGATTGTTAATCACGATGGTGTGCATATCGGCAATGGTTTTGGCCGGTTTAATGATTTCACCACTGTCGATGCCCGCCGAGAATTTCTTCGCCTGAGCGAGGAAACCAATCGACGGCTTCTCGTGGAAAATCTTCTGCCAGCCCGCGGTCATGGAGGTCACAAACAGCCACACGGTCGGCAGAATGGTCACCCACGCATAGCGCTGCTTCTTCATTTTGAACAGCACCACGGTGCCAAGGATCAGCGCCATTGAGGCCAGCATCTGGTTACCGATACCGAACAGCGGCCACAGCGTGTTGATGCCGCCCAGTGGGTCGACCACGCCTTGATAGACGAAGAAGCCCCAGCCCGCGACCGCCACGGTGGTCCCGGCGATAGTGCCAACCCAAGAGCGGTTATTGGCCAGCGAAGGCACGGCGACGCCGACCAAATCCTGTACCATAAAACGGCAGGCGCGAGTACCGGCATCCACCGCGGTCAAAATAAACAGGGCTTCGAACAGAATCGCGAAGTGATACCAGAACGCCATCATGGCGCGGCTGTTAAACACTTCGGTGATGATGTGCGCCATGCCCACGGCGAAGGTTGGTGCGCCACCGGCACGGGAGAGAATGGAGTTCTCACCCACATCTTTGGCAATCAGCGCCAGCGTGTCCGGCGTCACCACAAAGCCCCAGCTGTTAATCACCTGCGAAGCACTCTCTACCGTGGTGCCAATCAGCGCCGCCGGGGAGTTCATGGCGAAATAGACGCCCGGATCGATAACCGAGGCGCAAATCATCGCCATAATCGCCACGAAGGACTCCATCAGCATCGCGCCGTAGCCGATAAAGCGGATGTGGCTTTCACGCTCGACCAGCTTAGGCGTGGTGCCGCTGGAAACCAGCGCGTGGAAGCCCGAAATCGAGCCGCAGGCAATGGTGATAAACAAGAACGGGAACAGGCCGCCGGAGAACACCGGGCCGCTGCCGTCGATAAACTTCGTCACCGCAGGCATTTTCATTTCTGGCATGGCGAACACGATGCCCACCGCCAGCCCGGCAATAACGCCGATTTTCAGGAAGGTGGAGAGGTAATCACGCGGAGCCAGCAGCAGCCAAACCGGCAGCACCGAGGCGATAAAGCCGTAAATCACCAGTACCCACGTCAGCGTGGTGCCGTGCAGCGTGAAGAACGGCCCCCAGTAAGGATCCGCCGCCACGTTGCCGCCATAAACTATCGCCAGCATCATCAGCACAAAGCCAATAATCGACACTTCGGCGATTTTACCCGGACGCAGGAAGCGCATATAAACGCCCATAAACAGCGCGATAGGAATGGTTGCGGCGATGGTGAACAGCCCCCACGGGCTATCTGCCAGTGCTTTAACCACCACCAGAGCCAGCGCGGACAGGATAATAATCATCACGCCCAGCGCGCCGAGCATGGTGATCACTCCGGCGAATTGCCCCAGCTCCTGCTTGGCCATTTCACCCAGCGAGCGACCATCGCGGCGGGTTGAGATGAAGAGAATCAGGAAGTCTTGCACCGCGCCTGCCAGCATCACGCCGACCAGAATCCAGATAGTGCCCGGCAAGAAGCCCATCTGCGCGGCAAGGATCGGGCCGACCAGCGGGCCTGCACCGGCAATCGCCGCAAAGTGGTGGCCGAACAGCACCCATTTATTGGTCGGAACATAGTCCAGACCATCATTGTGGCGCTCGGCGGGCGTCATGCGACGGTCATCCAGCTCAAACACTTTCTTGGCGATAAACAGACTGTAGAAACGGTAGGCGATGCTGTAACAGGCGATGGCTGCTATCACCAGCCACACCGCGTTGACATGCTCTCCGCGGCTGAGGGCTAACATGCCAAAGGCAAAGGCGCCGATTAACGCCACCACCAGCCAGGTTATCCCGGACTTGACGCTTTTCATGTGTACTACTCCTTGTGTCACGGGTCCTGTAGGCCCGTTTTATGTTTTATAGGTGCAGAGTTTGGGTGAGGTATGAATGGAACATGCTCAACCGCAGCGCAGAAATTCCTGAACGATCAGCTTAAATCCCAGTTTTAAGGTAGTGGCTTGGCGGCGACAGGTGAAATGAGAACAACAGAATTGTGATATGGCTTGGGATTTAACTTAAGAAGCCGGGCGGAAGAACAGCAAAAAGCGGTGAAAAGCGCGGTTTGGGCTATTACAAACATATAAAAGCAGGCATAAAAAAACCGGCCAGCAGGGCTGACCGGTTGGGCGTTGATGTTGGCGTTTTAGCGATTATTCAGCAGCAGCCGGCTGTGGCTGGCCTGGTTTGTGGTCGCGCATTTTTTCCATTTTCTCAGCGCGTTTCTGGTAGTTCTCGTTGAACTGTTTCTTCTGCTCTGGCGTCAGCAGGTTGTACATTTTGTTCTCAGCGCGAGCGCGGTCCAGCATGCGCTGGGACTGTGACTGCGTGATGGTGTCAATCTGCGACTTCACTTTGGCTTCATCGAAGCTGTCAGAGGCCACCAGACCGTGCATGGTGTCCATCTGCGCTTTCATTGCTGCGCGGTCAGGGCGCGCGCCGCTGTCTTTCATGATCTCTTTCATCTGAGTTTTTTGCTGCTCAGTCAGGTTCAAACCGGCGAACGGATTCATATGATGCGGGCCTTTATGGTGCATCATTTTGCCTTGGGTGGCAGGTGCATCAGGTGCTGGCGTAGTGTCAGCGGCGAAAGCGAAAGAAGCCGAGCTAAGAGCCAGAGTTGAAGCCACAATCATTGCGGTAAGTTTACGCATTATTAGATTCCTCATAGGGTTTCAGGCACGTTGCCCGTTTTGTGTTGACGAAGGAAAGTCTAAACCTATGAATGAATAGTAATACGAGGAAGATGTAAAAGAGTGAAAGGCGCGCTAACGTTTTTCCGCCGAAAGTGGAGAAAACGTTTAGAAAGCGTAAGGTTGCAAACGATCCCTTAGCACTAGCTCGGAATTATCCGACCGCAAAGCGGGTTGCAAAAACATTATCACGGTTAATGTTTGGTCGCTAGACGACACTCAAACTAATCATTCGCCGTTTAACAGCGGTTTCGTTCGCCTTGAATTAACCAATCTGCCTATAATAGTTGGCATTTCATTAACATTATCTATAACAGTGAATGACTCTATGGCACTTTCTCGTTATGAAAATCTGGCGCAGACCCTGCGTCGGCAGATTGATTCACAGGTGTGGCTCCCCGGCGACAAGCTGCCGTCGCTGCGAGATAGCTGTAAACAGTCCGGCCTGAGCTTGATGACCGTCTTGCAGGCATACCAATTGCTGGAGAGTCAGGGCGTGATTGTCGCTCGCCCGCAGTCGGGCTATTACGTTGCGCCGCGCAAGGTGCGTGAGCTGAACCGCCGCGCCAATCAAACCCTGCACGCCGCCGAGCAGGTGGATGTTAATGACGCCATCTTCGACATTCTCAAAGGCGGCCAAGACCCGTCGGTCGTGCCTCTAGGCTCGGCATTCCCAGACCCCACGCTGTTCCCGCAGCCACGCCTTGCCCGCTCCCTCGCCAGCGCGGTGCGCCGCATGTCGCCACACAGCGCTATGGCGAACCTGCCGCCGGGCAACGAAGAGCTGCGCCGCAACATTGCTCAGCGCTATGCGCAAAACGGCATGGAAGTGCCGCCGGACGAAATCGTCATTACCTCGGGGGCGATGGAGTCTCTGGGCCTCAGCCTGCAAGCTGTCACCGAGCCGGGAGACTGGGTGGCGATTGAGTCCCCCGCGTTTTACGGCGTGCTGCAGGCCATTGAGCGCCGCAAGCTAAAAGCCGTGGCGATCCCCACCGACGTGCGCACCGGGATGGATCTCGACGCGCTGGAGCAGGCGCTGGAGACCTATCCGATCAAAGCCTGCTGGCTGATGTCCAACTTCCAGAACCCGCTCGGCTGCACGCTGTCGCTGGAGAAGAAAGCCCGGCTGGTGACGATTTTGCAGGCCCACGGCGTGGCGCTGATTGAAGACGATGTTTATGGCGAGCTGTACTTCGGCGGTGAGCGACCTATGCCACTGAAGGCGTCGGAAAATCGCAGTGAAATTCTGCACTGCTCCTCGTTCTCTAAATGTCTGGCACCCGGTTTCCGCGTTGGCTGGGTGGCGGCGGGGGCCTACGCCGCGCGAATTCAGCGTTTACAGCTGATGAGCACCTTGTCAGCCAGCGTGCCTGTTCAACTGGCGTTGGCCGACTATATGCAGCAGGGCGGTTACGACACTCATCTGCGCCGATTGCGCCGCCAGCTGGAGCAGCGGCAGATGGCGATGTTCAATGCCATCACCGAGACATTCCCGCCGAGTGTGTCGGTGAATCAGCCGCAGGGCGGATATTTCCTGTGGTTAGATTTAGGCGAGAAGGTGGATGCAGCCAAGGTCTATCAGCGCGCGCTGGCGCAGGGGGTGAGCATTGCGCCCGGCACTATGTTCGCGGTGGATGACCGCTATCGGCATTGCATTCGTATCAATACGTCGTTTGAATGGGGCCCGCACACTGCCCGGGCCATCCAGATTATTGCCAATATTGTGGCTGACGAGCTGAAGCACTGACCTGATGTGACGGGTAATTAGGCTTCATTCTCGCGCAGGGTTTTACCGACGTTGCCGCCGGGGTGAACCGCCAGCAGCGTCTGTTTATCAAAACCGTTGCGCAGCATGATGCAGCCACAGATAGCGTCGAAGATAGCCAGCACCAGCACAATCGAGGTGGTGGCGAGCATATCTAGCGGATCGATCTCCCGCTGGATATGGGTCTTCAACACCAGCTTGGAGGCCAGCGCAATGGCCGAGTCCAGATTTTCCGTCACGCTAATCAGCGTCACGCCTTTGCTGGCAAGCGTCGGTAGCAGGCGAGTGAGCTCGTCCGAATTCCCGCCGCGTGAAATCATGATAACCACGTCGTCGCTGCGCAGGAAACCGAGGTCGCCGTGGGCGGCATCAGTCGGGTTGAGGTAAATCGCCGGTTGTTCGACACAGGCCAGCATGTGCGCCACCTTGCGCGCCGCGATGCCCGAGGTGCCGACGCCGGTCACGGCTATCTTGCCTTTGCACTCGGCAAGGGTATTGAGCACCCGTTGCCAGACCTGCTGGTCGATATTCTGCTGTAAGGCCAGAATCTCTTGGCTGTAGGTCTGCCAGCCCGAACAGGCTAGCTGCCACTCATTGATATCAAGGGCTGGCGACATATCAAACATCCTCCTGCATCAGGCGGCGGTATTTCATGTGGTCGTGATACATCTCATGGAACACCTTATATTTGCGGTCGTAATACTCTTTGATTTTGTTGGTTTGCGGCGTCACGGTTTTACCAATGCGACTCATTGCCGCCATCGCTTCCGGCAGGGAGTCATAGGCTCCGGCGGCCACCGTGCCCATCATGGCGCTGCCCAACAGCATGGCTTCGCTCTCTTCCGGCAGTAACATCGCGCAACCCGTGGCGTTGGAGTGCTCTTGCACAAACACCGGGTTCTTGGTGCCGCCGCCGCTGGCCATCATGGTATCGATGGAGTAGCCGCTCTGATTCATGGTTTCAATGATATGGCGAGTGCCTAACGCCAGCGCCTGAATGGTCGCCAGATAGTGCAACGCCATATCTTCCGGGGTGCGCGACAGCTTGAGGCCGGTCAAAGTGCCGGTCAGCGTTGGGTTGGCGCGCGGCGAACGGTTGCCGTGGAAGTAGGGCAGCATATGAATGTCTTTGGTCAGGAAGGCGATATTTTCTGGCTCGCCCGCCATTTTGCGCAGAATGCCATTCAGCACTTCATAAATGGTTTTGCCGCTGTCTTTGCCCTGTTTCAGCAGATCCTGATAGCAAGGGTGCGACTGGATCACGTGGTCGATAAGCGCGCCAGTGGTGGACTGGCCACCCTCGTTCAGCCAGTAATCCGGCAAGATCGCCGAGTAGTATGGCCCCCAGATGCCGCTGATATAGCGCGCGCTGCGTGACATTGCCATGTGCGCCGTCGAGGTACCGCCAATCAGCGCAATGCGATGGTCGAAGTCGGCCGTTTCGCCAGACGCGCCGCTGGCCCCTAAAATCCCCAAGCTGCCCGCGTGGGCGTCAATGATTGACACGCTCACTGCCGTGCCGGGCATCAAACCCATTTCGCTGGCGGCGCGTTGAGTCAGCCCGTGACCCAGCGGCTGGCCCATGGTTTTCACTTCACTGCCGATTTTCGCCGCGTTGTTTTCCAGCAAATCTTCCAACCCAATCTGCTTAAAGTAGCTCGGATCCCAGCGGTCTTCGTGGCCGATATAGGTCCACTTACAAACGGTGGAGCAGAGAGAGCGGGTCGGGTCCTGCGTGGCGCGCCAAGTCAGGAAGTCCGGCAGGTCAAACAGATGACCGACGTTGTTCCAGGTGCTCGGCATGTGCTGCTTCAGCCACAGCAGTTTTGGGGTTTGCATCTCAGGGGAGATGATGCCGCCGACGAACTCCAGCACGCGGTGGCCGGTGGCGTTGATGCGCTCGGCCTGCGTGATGGCGCGGTGGTCCATCCATACAATAATATTCTGCTCGTTGCGCCCGGACGGGCTGACGGTCAGCGGTTTGCCTTCTTTATCCAGCACCACCAGTGAGCAGGTGGCGTCGAAGCCCAAACCTTTCACCTGAATCGGGTTGATATCGGCCTGACTCATCGCGTCTTTTACCGCGTTACACACTGCTTGCCAGATCTCGTCGGAAGATTGCTCGACAAAATCAGCTTTAGGGCGGAATAAGGTAATATCGCGGCTGGCCTGACCCACCCGGCGTCCTGTCATATCAAACACGCCTGCGCGAGCACTGCCTGTCCCGACGTCAACGCCAATAAAATAACTCGCCATGTTTCTTTCCCTTAATGTTCTAAAAGTCTGTCAGGACTTACGATTCTGTAAAGCGATAAACAGGATCAATACTCCGCCCCATAACGCCATAGTTAAGTAGCTGCTCACACCCATCAGGTTCAGACCACTTTCCAGCATTTGCAGTACCACCAATGCCAGAACCAGCCCCAACACGCGACCAAAGCCGCCATCCGGGTTAATGCCGCCGAGGACCGAAGCCAAAATCGTCACCAGTAAATAGGAGTCGCCATAACCGGCCTTGGCCGAGTTGAATTTCGACATCATCAGCAGCGCGGCACCCCAGCCCAGCAGGGCGGAGAGCACATAAACCGCGATAGTGACTTTATGGGTATTCACGCCGCTAAAGCGCGTGGCCTGTTCGTTAGAGCCCATCAGATACAGGCTGCGGCCAAGCGTGGTGTGCTCCAGCAGCACCCACAGCAGTACCGCGACCAGCAGGAACAGCAGCAGGGCGACAGGAATGCCCAGCAGGCTGCCGTTGCTTAAATACTGAATGGCTTTCGGGAAACCGGAGATAACCGTGCCGTTAGTCAGCAGAATGTTCAGCCCGGAAATCAGCGTCATGGTGCCGAGGGTGGCAAGGATTGGCGACACGCCGATATAAGCGATCAGTACGCCGTTCAGTGAGCCAATCACCAGCGCCACCGCCAAACCGGCCAGCATTGCCAGCAGGAAGAAGGCTGGCTGGTCGGGATGAGCGACCAGAATCGCCGCCATCACCAGCGAACAGGCGTTGGCTCCGGCGATCACCGACAGGTTGATCCCGCCAGTCAGCATGGTGATACCCATTCCCAGCGCCAGCATGCCCAAGATTGGCAACTGGGAGGAGATTGACTGGAAGTTACCCAGACTAAAGAAGCGTCCACCGAGCGTGAAAGAGAACAGCACGGCGACGGCCAGAATGATCAGCAACTGCAAACGGATGATGCGGTCACCGGGGAAAAATCGGGTTAAGGTTGTCATGTTACATTCCCTTCGCCAGTTTGCGTTTTTCGTTCCATGCGGTGCTACTGATGCTGACCAGAATGATCACGCCGCTGAAAACTTGGTGCCAATATGAGGAGATACTCAGCAGAGTCAGGCCGTTTTGCAGGAAGGCCAGCAGCATCACGCCCAGCACGGTGCCGGTGAGTGAACCTCGCCCGCCGGTCATGCTGGTGCCGCCCAAGACCACCGCCGCCAGCACCGTCAGCTCATAGCCCAGCAGCGAGTTAGGGGCCACCGACTGGGTTATCTGTGCTTGTACCACTGCGGCGATCCCCGCCAGCAGCCCCATAAAGCCATAAACATAGAAGTGCAGGCGCAGGATGTTCAGCCCAAGGCGCGAGGCCGCGTCGCGGTTGCTGCCCATGGCGTAGATTTGACGCCCGACGCGGGTACGGTTCATCAGCACGCCGGTGGCGATAATCACTCCCAGCAGGCTGAGCAGCGGCAGCGTCAGTCCATAGTCATAGCCGTCGGCGGCGGTAAAGGAGAACCAGTTGATGCCGGTCATAAACCAGTCCGGGAAGCCATACAGCCAAGTGCCGTTAGTCAGATACACCAGCAGGCCGTAGAACAGGTTCAGGGTGGCGATGGTGATGATAATCGCCGGAACGCGCAGCCAGTAAACCAAGAAGCCGTTAACCAACCCGAGCAGCAGGCCGACGCCCATCGCCATGCCAAACGCCAGCGGGAAGCTGCCGCCGTGGTGGATGATGTAACTCGCCATCACGTATTGACCAATCGAGGTCATGGCCGGGAAGGAGATGTCGATACCTCCCGCGATCAGCACCACAAACAGGCCACAGGCCAGAATGCCGAGAATGGCGTAGCTGGTGGCGACGTCAGTCAGGTTGCCGAGGGTCAAGAACTCTTTGGTGCTGACGCTCAGGCCAACGGCCAGAACCAACACCAGTAAACCCAGCCAGAACTCATGCTGGCCGATGGCTTTACTCAGCCAACTTTTTTCCATTTTTGAACTACCCATTAATCACCTCCGCAATCTGCGCTTCGCTGCACTGGTGCGGGGCGAATTCAGCAATCAGTTCGCCTTTACGCATCACCAGCACGCGGTGACTGTTGTAATAGGCTTCGGGGATCTCGTCACAAATCATCAAAACCGCCATGCCGGACTCAGCAAGATCGCGGGCAATTCGGTAGATCCCCTCTTTGTTGGCGATATCAACGCCCACGGTTGGCGAATCCAAAATCAGGATGTGCGGATGCGTCGCCACCCACTTGGCAATGGCAATACGCTGCGCATTACCGCCCGAGAGGGTCTTCACCGGCAGGCCGCTGTCCGAGACCTTAATGTTCAAATCGCGGATCAGGTCTTTAACCACTGACGCAGCTCTGCGGTGATCCATCAAGCCCGTGCGGGTGTGCAGCTTGTTGAAAATCGACACCAGCGTGTTGTCGTAAATCGACTGTTCCATGATTAAGCCCTGCGTCAGGCGGTCTTCCGACACATAGGCAATGCCGTGGCGAATGGCGTCGCGGTTGCTGCGCAAAGTGACCTTCTTGCCGTTCACTTTGATGTCGCCGCTGTCCGGCTGGCTCATACCAAACAGGCTCATGCACAGCTCGGTGCGCCCGGAGCCTAACAGGCCAATAATCGAGGTGATCTCCCCTTGGCGCAGTGACAGGGAGATATCCTGATACTGCCCGGCGCGGCTGAGATGGCTCACTTCCAGCAACGGCGTGACGTCAGCCGGTGCGCGGTGCGGCAGGTGGCTGTAGCTAAAACGCTGGCCGGTCATCAGGAAGGCCAGCTCATTGCTGTCGAGTTGGCTGGCAGGGTATGTGCCCACCAGTTTGCCGTCGCGCATCACGCTGATGCGGTCGGCCACTTCCATCACTTCGTCCAGACGGTGGCTAACGAACACCACGCAAATCCCGGCGGCTTTCAGCTCATTGACCACCCGCAGCAAGCCATTAACCTCGGTGCGGGTGAGGGAGGCGGTAGGTTCGTCCATGATGACCAGACTCGCGTCAGCAGCGATTGCCCGGCATATTGCCACCAATTGGCGGTCGGCGATCGACAACTTTTCTACCTTACGATCCGGGTCGAGAGAAACCCCTACTCGTTGCATTGCAGCGACGGCTTTTTTGCGCATTGCCTCGCGATGTACCCAGAAATCGCCACCCGGCAAATAGCGGTGAATGGCAATATTTTCGGCCACGGATAAATTAGGGAATAACGACAGGTCCTGATAAATAACCTGAATGCCGTAATAAGAAGAGAGTTGTGGCGTTAAAGAGTGGAACAATTTGCCATCAATGGTGATAGCCGCACCTTTTTCTGGCTGATAGACGCCGGAAATCACTTTAATAATGGTACTTTTGCCGCAGCCGTTTTGGCCGGCAAGACAATGCACTTCACCTTTATTTAATGTCAGCGTGACATTATCCAGTGCAAGTACACCGGGGAATTTTTTGCTTATTCCCTCAAGGCTAATAAATGCCTCGGCGGAATGAGGAGAGGTAGGTGAACTGGAATTAATCGTCATCGACTGAATCCTTACTGCGTTCAAACTCGTCAGTTAAGAAAGCAGATACGGCACAACAAACTACGCCGTATCCCTTCCTATTTCTCTGGTGTGGCTAATAACCCGTCATCCTTTAAGCTGCCTCTGCGCTGGCTGCCTTCATTCATCCCAGTCACTTACTTGAGTAAGCTCCTGGGATTCATTCCGTTGCCGCCTTGATGCAACTTAAATAATTCAGGGTTTAAAAAATGAGTAAATACTGATCTATTAGAAGCCCAGTGATTTCGCATTGTCTGGTGTAACTTTCAGAATCTTATTAAAGCGAATCACGTGTTTATCCATATCTACGTCGGCTTTTCCCAGACCATCGATGGTTAAATCTTTGGTGACAGGCTTGCCTTGCAGCATCTGGTCAGCCACGGAGACCAAGGCGTAACCGGCATCTTTAGGATCCCACAGCAGGACTTTCTTGATATCACCGCGCATCAGGTAAGGTGCGGCCTGACCCGGCATCGCGATACCTACTACTGCGATTTTATTCTTGGCGCGTTTTTGCTGAACGGCTTGGCCTGCACCAATTGGGCCTAATGAACCGAAACCGATAATCCCTTTCATTTCAGGGTAGGTTTTCATTAAATCCAGCGTGGTGGAATATGACTTATCAATATTCTCGGCAACCGGCAGGCGAGAAGTGACTTCATGCATATCCGGGTATTTTTGTTTTTGATACTTAATGGCCGCGTCGGCCCAGGCATTATGTAATGGCACCGTTAATGAGCCGACATAAATAGCGTAACCGCCTTTGCCGCCCATATCTTTGGCTAATTCATCCATGTTCGCTTCGGCATATTTCTGGCTGTCGATGGTTTCAATATCCCATTGACCAATTTGCTGGTCTGGAGATTCGTGGGTTAATACCACGATACCGGCGTCGCGGGCTTTTTTAAGCACCGGCTCTAATACTTTGGCGTCATTAGGGACCACAATGATGGCGTCAACTTTCTTGGCGATTAAATCTTCGATGACTTTAACCTGTGCCGCCGGGTCTGGAGTAGAAGCACCCACTTGGTAGGCATTGACGTGCAACTTCTCGGCGGCGTCTTTCACCCCCACTTCCATGCGAGTGAACCAAGGAATACCGGTGACTTTGGCCACCAGAGCGATGTCGTAGGGTTTATCGGCAGCAAAGCTTGGTGTTGAGATCAACATGCATGCAGAAACCACACATGCACTGACTAATGCGAGGTTAAATTTCATGGCTGGTACCTTCTTATGATCTTATGTGTAGGGCGTGGGGTAGTGGTTATTTTTTCCACGGATTGAGATTAACAAGCTGCCATGCGCTTCTCGCCACAAAGTAAACAAAATGTGATCAAAGTCCGTTAATGTTAATTTAAATGATTTTATTTGTTAATTTTAAGTTAAATAAAATTCGGAGGTGGGGGTGTGAGGAAGTTTGATGGATGAACAAGTGCGTTTTTGGATCAAATTGGCATCATTTATTTAACATAAAAATAACATCAAAAATTGAGGAATTGGCTTAAATCGCGCCTACAGAGTCGGCACTGGCAACATAATGCACAGATTGTGAGAGCTATCACGAATTGCCCTTGACCCAGCAAGGCGCAGTCTCCCCAAAAGGGTGCGCCACTTTCACCAATATCGAGCAACCGCCTCTGTTGCCCACACCGTCAACATGCCTTCGATCACAATCCTGAGCGAAATATTCCTCCAAATCTTGCTGCATATTCAGTCGGAACACCTTCAAGGCGCAAAAGGGTTTGATTTTCTATTATTCACTTTTTATTCATTTAAAGTGAATAAGTGCAGTTATTAAGTGGTTGTTTTTTCGTGACGCAGCCGATTTTATGCATTTATTCCCTTTGCTGGCACGAAGACTGCAATCTATCATCAACCAAAGAGAGTAAAATTTTTAACTTAAATGTAACAACTTCACAGCAGTTTGGTCCCCTTTGACTCTGAGGTAGATATGCAACAACAACTCAACGTTAGCCGTGAAAACTTTGATGACTGGCTGGTACCGACCTACGCGCCAGCTTCCTTCGTGTTAGTACGCGGAGAGGGCTCATGGCTGTGGGATCAAGAGGGCAAAGACTATGTCGATTTCGCCGGAGGTATCGCGGTTAACGCACTGGGCCACGCGCATCCAGAAGTGAAGAAAACGCTGGTGGAGCAGGCCGATAAAGTCTGGCATCTGGGCAACGGCTACACCAACGAACCTGTGCTGCGCTTGGCGAAACAGCTGATTGACGCCACTTTCGCCGAAAAAGTCTTCTTCTGTAACTCAGGGGCCGAAGCCAACGAAGCCGCGCTGAAACTGGCTCGCCTGTATGGCCACAAGCAGGGCGGCAATAAGAGCGAAATCATCGCCTTCAAAAACGCGTTCCACGGCCGCACGCTGTTTACCGTGACCGCGGGCGGTCAGCCAAAATATTCAGAAGATTTTGCGCCGCTGCCGCAAGACATCACCCATCTGCCGTTTAACGATTTAGCCGCGGTGGCTGACCATATTTCTGACCGCACCTGCGCGGTGATCGTCGAGCCAATTCAGGGCGAGGGCGGTGTGGTGCCTGCCGAGGCCAGCTTCCTGCAAGGGCTGCGTGAACTGTGCGACAAGCACGGCGCGCTGCTGATTTTCGACGAAGTACAAACCGGCGTGGGCCGCACCGGCGAGCTGTACGCCTATCAGGGTTACGGCGTGGTGCCAGACATTTTGACCACCGCCAAGGCGCTGGGCGGCGGCTTCCCGATTGGCGCGATGCTGACGCTCGACAAGTACGGCGTGCTGTTCCAGCCGGGCACTCACGGCACCACTTACGGCGGTAACCCGCTGGCAACGGCGGTGGCGGGCACCGTGCTGTCTATGATTAACACGCCAGAGGTGCTCAACGGCGTGCAGAAGCGCCACCAGTGGTTTATCGACGGCCTGAAACGCATTAACGAGCAGTATCAGGTGTTCTCCGAAGTGCGCGGCGCGGGCCTGCTGCTCGGCGCGGTGATGAGCGAACGCTTCAACGGTCAGGCCAAGCAGCTTAACACCTTGGCGGCGGAAGAGGGGCTGATCGCACTGATTGCCGGACCAAACGTACTGCGTTTTGCGCCATCCCTGATTATTTCCGGGGCGGATATTGAAGAAGGCTTGAACCGACTTGAGCGCGCCGTAAAACGCCTTTGCGCCTAAGTTAAGCTCCCCCTATTAGCGAGGTAGACAATATGATGTTAATTAGACCCGTGCGGCTTGGCGACCTCGCCGATATTTTGAAGTTATCCGGTAAAACCGGCATCGGTTTGACCTCATTACCCAAAGATGAAGCCCAGCTGCGCGCGCGAATTGAACGTTCGCTCGCCACTTGGGCGGGGAAGCTGGACAAGGCCGAGCAGGGTTTCCTGTTCGTGCTGGAAGATACCCAACTCGGGCAAGTGGTTGGCGTGAGCGCCATTGAGGTGGCGGTTGGGCTGAGCGAGCCTTGGTACAACTTCCGTCTTGGTACCTTGGTTCACGCCTCGAAAAGCCTGAACATTTATAAGCCGGTGCCGACGCTGTTTCTCAGCAACGACCACACCGGCTTTACCGAACTCTGCACGCTGTTCCTCGACCCGGATCACCGCAATGGTAAAAACGGCCACCTGTTATCCAAGGTGCGTTTCCTGTTCTTGGCCGCCTTCCGACAGCACTTCTCGCCGAAGGTGATCGCCGAGATGCGCGGCGTGTCAGACGACCACGGCCATTCGCCATTTTGGGACAGCGTGGGGCGTCACTTCTTCGGCATGGAATTTGTCGAAGCTGACCGCCTGACCGGCATGGGGCAGAAATCCTTTATTGCCGAGCTGATGCCAAAACACCCGCTTTATACCGAACTACTTAGCCCCGAGGCGCGCTCGGTCATCGGCCAAGTGCATCCGCACACCGCCCCGGCGCGAGCCGTGCTGGAAAGTGAAGGGCTGCGTTACACCGGCTACGTGGATATTTTCGACGGCGGTCCGACGCTGGAAGGAGAGATCGACCAGCTGCGCGCGGTGAGAGAGAGCCGCCTGCTGCCGGTGCATATCGGCCAGCCAAGTCAGGAGCAGGACGCGCCGCTCTACGTGGTCGCTCGGGAAGATTATCAGGGCTTCTGCGCCACGCTGGTGGCGGGCGATCCGGTGATGAACCGACTGACCCTTGACCCCGCAACCGCCGAGCAGTTGGGCGTGAAAGAGGGCGACCGCGTGCGCGCCGTGGCACTTTATCCCTTTCGGGAGAACCGCGTCACGCCAAATCAAGTAACCGACTCAAACCCAGAGGAAAGTCTCGCATGATGCATCCAGCACTCTTTATTCAAGGACAGTGGCGTAGCGGACAGGGCGCGCTGCTGGAGAAAACTAACCCGGCGAATAATGTTGGGCTATGGTCGGCGCTGTGCGCCAGCCCGGAAGATGTCGAAGCAGCCTGTACTGCGGCGCGCACGGCTTTCCCCGCATGGGCGCGTAAATCTCTGGCAGACCGCGCGGCGGTGATTGCACGTTTTGCCGAGCTGCTGACCGAGCATAAAAGCCGTCTGGCCGAAGTTATCAGTCTGGAAACTAGCAAACCGCACTGGGAAACCCTGACCGAAGTACAGGCGATGATTGGCAAAGTGGCGATTTCCCTTGAAGCCAATCAGGTGCGCACCGGTGAGAAACACACCCCAATGCCCGATGGCGAGGCGGTGCTGCGCCACCGTCCACACGGCGTGCTGGCGGTATTCGGCCCTTATAACTTCCCCGGCCACTTGCCGAATGGCCACATCGTGCCGTCGTTGCTGGCCGGAAACACCATTGTCTTTAAGCCGAGCGAGCTGACGCCGAAAACTGCCGAAGAGACCATTAAGCTGTGGCAGCAGGCTGGTTTGCCGGATGGGGTGATCAATCTGGTGCAGGGCGGGCGCGCCACCGGCGAAGCCTTGGCGGCGTCGGCGCAAATCGACGGTTTGCTGTTTACCGGCAGCGCCGGAACCGGCTACCAGCTGCATCGCCAACTGGCGGGTCAGCCGGAGAAAATTTTGGCGTTGGAGATGGGCGGCAATAACGCGCTGATCGTCGAGCCGGTCCAAGATATCGACGCGGCGGTTAACCTGACTATCCAGTCGGCCTTTATCTCAGCCGGGCAGCGCTGTACCTGTGCGCGTCGCCTGTTGGTCAAGAAGGGCGAAGTGGGGGACAGATTCCTCAAACGTCTGGTGGAAGTGACTTCAGCTCTGGTGGTGGGGCACTGGGACGACCAGCCGCAGCCATTTATGGGCGGCGTGATCTCCGACGTCGCGGCAAAACACATTTTGGCGGCGCAGGATGAGCTGATTGCCCTCGGCGGTAAGCCATTGCTGACCATGACTCGCCCCGACCCGCACAGCTCGCTGCTACTGCCGGGCATCATTGACCTGACATGCATCGCAGGCGTGCCGGACGAAGAGATCTTTGGCCCGCTGCTCAGCGTGCTGCGCTATGACGATTTCAATCAGGCTATCGAGATAGCCAACCAGACGCGCTACGGCTTGGCCGCCGGGCTGATTTCCACCGACCGCGCCCAGTTCGACCAGCTATTAACCGAAGCTCGCGCCGGGATTGTGAACTGGAATAAGCCGTTAACCGGAGCGTCCAGCAACGCACCTTTCGGCGGCATTGGTGCCTCGGGTAACCATCGCCCAAGCGCCTATTACGCGGCGGATTACTGCGCATGGCCTATGGCTTCGCTGGAAACAGACAAACTTGAACTGCCTGTGACGTTGTCACCGGGAATTGATTTTAGCGGCGCTTAAGCCGCATTGCAGACGGCGAGAGGAGAGGTTTATGTCGGGAAGTGAAGCGAATTTTGATGGTTTGGTTGGGCCGACCCACCACTACGCCGGACTCTCTTTTGGTAATGAAGCGTCCACCCGCAATCAGAACGCGGCGGCCAACCCGAAGCTGGCCGCCAAGCAGGGATTGCTCAAGATGAAGGCGCTGGCGGATTTAGGTTTCGCGCAGGGCGTGCTGCCGCCGCACGAGCGCCCGCACCTCGCCACGCTGCGCCAGATGGGCTTTGGCGGCAGTGACCGCGAAGTATTGGCACAGGCGCAGGCTTACTCGCCGCGCCTGCTGTCTTCTCTAAGTTCAGCCTCTTCTATGTGGGTCGCCAACGCCGCGACGGTGTCGCCATCGGCCGACAGCGCCGATGGCCGCACCCATTTCACCGTGGCTAACCTTAATAACAAGTTTCACCGCGCCATCGAGGCGGACACCACCTCGGCGATTTTGCGCGCGACTTTCAAGCATGACGGCCATTTCGCCCACCACGACGCGCTGCCGCAGGTGGCGGCGCTGGGAGACGAAGGGGCGGCCAACCATAACCGACTGTGCGGCGATTACGACAAGCCGGGCGTGCAGGTCTTTGTCTATGGCCGCGACGGATTAGTCACCGGGGAAAATGAACCAGTGCGCTATCCGGCGCGGCAAACCCGTCTGGCCAGCGACGCGGTGGCCCGTCTGCACCAGCTTTCCGCCGACAGAACGGTGTTTGTGCAGCAGAACCCAGAAGCTATCGATCGCGGCGTGTTTCACAACGACGTGATCTCGGTCAGCAACCGCAACGTTCTGTTCCACCATCAACAGGCTTTTGCCAATAGCGACGCGGCGCTCAATGAAATCCGCCGCAAAATGGCCGCGCTGGAGCTGGATTTCCATCCTATTGAAGTGCCGCAGGCCAAGGTCTCCATTGACGACGCGGTAGCGACTTACCTGTTCAACAGCCAGTTGCTGAGTAAAAACGACGGCAAGATGATGATTGTGGTGCCCGAGGAGTCGCGCCAGCACAGCGGCGTGTGGGATTACCTGTGTGAGCTGCAAGACAGCGGCGGGCCGATTAATCAGGTGGAAGTGTTCGACCTGCGCGAAAGTATGCGTAACGGCGGCGGCCCGGCCTGTCTGCGTCTGCGCGTGGCGCTGAACCGCGCCGAGCTGGCGGCGGTCAATGACGGTTCGCTGATGAATGATGCGCTTTTCGCCCGCCTCAACCAGTGGGTCGACAGCCATTATCGCGACCGAATGCACGCTGAAGATCTCGCTGACCCACAGCTGCTGACCGAAGTTCGCTATGCTTTAGATGAACTGACGCAAATTTTGGGCCTTGGAGTGATTTACCCCTTCCAGCGCTAAATTGCCGCCATCAAGGAGCGAAATATGTTTGATTTTCTGGCGCAAACCCTCATCGCCGAAGCCCCGGCAGCCATCACCGGGCAGACACCCAATCTCGACTGGATCTGGCGCGAGGAGGGCATTCTAGAGCTATCGCCGCACCAGACCTGCCACAGCGCGGTGGTGATTTCGGCGGGCATTCACGGCAATGAAACCGCGCCCATCGAGCTGCTCAATCAGCTGGTGAGCGAGCTGTTGAGCGGCCACCGCCCGCTGCACGTCAGGCTGCTGGTGCTGCTCGGCAACCCGGCCTCAATGCGCATCAATAAGCGTTTTGTCGATGCCGATATGAACCGGATGTTCGGCGGCAGGGACACCCGCTATTGCCCCAACGGCGAAACCCGTCGCGCCCACGAGTTAGAGCAGGTGATGGCGCTGTTCTATCGCACCTCGACGGCGGCGGGAGCCAGTTATCGTTATCACTATGATCTGCACACCGCCATTCGCGGCTCACTGCACGTGCGCTTCGGCATGTTGCCATTGCAGGACAGGCCTTACAGCCCCGACATGCTGAAATGGCTCGACGCCGCGGGCCTCGACGCACTGGTTTACCACCGTTCTCCCGGCGGCACCTTTACCCATTTCAGCAGCGAAGTTTTTGGTGCGGATAGCTGCACGCTAGAGCTAGGCAAGGCCTTGCCGTTTGGTAGCAACGATCACCAGCAGTTCACCGGAATTCGTCTGGCGTTGCAGTCTTTGGTTAGCGCAACCCAGCTGCCCTCAAGGCACGCCGACCAACCGCTGGAGAGCTACCGCGTCACGCAGGATATCATCCGCTCGAAAGAGGATTTCCAGCTTCACGTCCCCACCGCAGCCCTAAACTTCACCCCATATCCGAAGGGATTTTTAATAGCGGAGGAGAGCGGGAAGACTTATCAAGTTGAAAAGAATGAGGAGTTTGTGTTGTTTCCGAATCCGTCAGTAGCGATGGGGTTAAGAGCGGGGCTGATGTTGGAGCGCTTTTGAAAAAGCGCTGAAAACTTCTTAAATTCAAAACCGTGGGCGCCGGCCCACACCGGCTCAGGGGGCCGCGCGCGTCCCCCCGAGACCCCCGCGCTAATAACTCCGTTGCTTCGCAGGTTGGAATGGCCGTATTTCAGCAGCCACGGTGATCGCCGCGAAGTGCCGCCGCTTAGGCGGTTCCCTCGCTGCGGGATTTCAACCCGCGAAAAAAGACTCGCGGTTTTCCACCTCTTGCTCGGCGTCACTTCTGAATGCGGCCTACTGGCTTCTCAACCGTGCCGTTTCAGTTACTCCCTCTCCTTTTTAAGGAGAGAGCTGGGGTGAGGTTTGCCAGATTGAGCGTGATTTTAAACCACTCCTCATCCCAGCCTTCTCCTCTGAGAGGAGAAGGAGTAAACCCAACCTCAAGGCAAAACCAAACAAACAACACTGAAACGGCACGGTTGAAAAGCCACTAAGTCGCATTCAGAAGTGACGCCGAATGAATGGTTCGAGACCTATGGCTCGAAGCCTGAAATTCGGGAACCGCCTAAGCGGCGGCACTTCGCGACAAGCACCATGGCTGCTGGAACACGTCCATTCCGACCCTGCGCAGCCTCGATCTCACAAAAGAAAAAACGCAGGGTTCCAAGGGAGGCGCGTTTACGCCTCCCTTGGTCGGTGTGGGCCGACGCCCACGACCTTGACCTTAATTAAGAAAGCCAATTTTGGCCGCAACCCAACCTTTTACCAGCAAAATCCCCCGCCAACGACTACCCTTCCATTAACATTATTGCGATTCCAAAAGGTCAAAATGTTTACTCATCGCTTGGTATTCCCCGCTAGCGTGCTGCGCGGTCGCGGGGCGATAAAACATTTAGGGTCGATGTGTGGCCGTCTGGGGCAGCGGGCGCTGCTGGTGGGCGGTAAGCGGGCGATTGCCAGCGTTGAGGCGAGCGTGATTGACCAACTTGAGCAGCAGATGGTCAGCTATCTCGGGCATGAGGTACTGAGCGGCGAGTGCTGTCAGGAGGAGATCTCGCGGCTGGCGGAGGCGTTTCGGGTACAGGGTGTCGAGGTGATTATCGCTACCGGTGGAGGGCGTGCGCTGGACACAGCCAAGGCGGCGGGCGTGGCCTGTAACTTGCCGGTGGTGACCCTGCCGAGCATTCCCGGTACCTGCGCGGCGGTGACGTCGCTAGCGTTCCGTTACCATCAGGATGGCCGTTTTCGCGACATGCTGCCATTGAACTATGGCCCAGCGGCGGCGGTGATTGATGCAGATTTACTGGCACAGGCACCCCTCAACTGGCTGGCGGCCGGGATCGGCGACACCTTGGCGAAATGGTATGAATACCGCGCCATCAGCGACGAACACAACCTTACCGGGCTGGCGGGCGTGGCGCGCACCAACAGCGCGCTATGCTTCACGCAAATTGAGCATTTTGCCGCCGACGCCTGTCTGGCGGTGGAGCAGGGCAAAGCCAATAACGCGCTGGAACAGGTGCTAGACGCCATCTTCCTGTATGCCGGTTTGACCTCGATTATGAGCAATGGCGCGCATACCGGCGCGGCTCATGCCTTATATGAAGGTTTCACGGTGTGCAGCAAAACGCGGCATTTCCCGCATGGTTTGCTGGTCGGCTTCGGCAACTTGTGCCTGCTGGCGCTGGAAAACCGCAGTGATGATGAGCTGCAAGCCGCGCTGGCACTGGCGCGGGCCAGTGCGATCCCGACTCAGCTGGCGCACCTCTCCACTGAACTTACCGAGCAGGATATTGCCAGCATTATTGACCACAGCCTGACCGCGCCTGATATGGCGAACATGCCGTTTGAAGTGGATTTTGCTGCCATGAAGGTGGCAATTGAGCGAGTGGACAGTCTGGGGCGCAGCCTGATCTAGCGAAGCAACAAGGCTTGCTGGTATTGAGGCAATAAAAAAGGCTACATCCCGCAGGAGTAGCCTTTTTCACATCAAAGGGTTATCAGTCAATTTCAAGGTTACAGCGTGTGGATATCAATGCCGTCGCCAATATTACTTTTCTGATAATAGTTACGCGGGACTTCTACCTGATACTGCTGGTCGGCGTAAGCCACTTCCAGAATGTATCTTTCGTTCTCGTAGGATTCGATGGGAATGAACCCAAAGAAGCCTTCTGCAACACTGATAGTGCGCGACGAAGGTACGGCGTAACGGTGAACAATCCTTGCTCTGAGTGGCTCTTGCTTGCCAGTTAACATATTCCAAACACGGCTAACGGGTTGCGCCAGTGTGCCGAGCACATCTGAGGCCAGCGATTTCTTATTCATGATGGTTTCTCTCAATGAAAAGCTCGTTGGTCTATCCCCGTCATCAGTCAGTTGTCTGATTGGCGGGGCTTATAACTCAATTCTTATAATTTTCTCAGTTTAAGATCCAATGATTTTTTACGCTAAGCTTAGGCGCTTTTGTATGTGCTGGAATTGTAAGCAATTCTCAGGCCGGACTTTTGCGTTTTTTTCCAGATTTGCGTTCTGCTAGCAATAATGGGCAGGAAGGGCACATGGCGTGGTTGGCTAATTCGTAGCGCAGGCAGCACTGGCGGCGGAACTGCGGGCTGTTTTCATCCTGCGGATTTTCCGGGCGCATCGGCTGGAAAAGTGGGTTCTTGCCACCGTCGGGCAGTTCGCGGGCGTTGAGCAATGCCATGCCGTCGGAAATATCCGCGTTAACCAGCTCCGCCTGCTTAATCCCCCAGCCGACGCGGATCCCCGCGTTACTCCAGTAAATCCCCGGTTTCAGGCCGGAAATCTCCGCCATGGCGTGACACACCGGGCGCAGATGCTGCTCTATCATCTCTTCGAAACGGTCCATTGGCTGTGGCGAAGTAAAAGCCGCGCCGGGGCCATCGAGGTAAATCTGGTGCGGCAAACCTTCATCTTGCAGGGCGAGATAGACATTGTCGGCGGCGATTGGCAGCTGCCAGCCGTGGCTGAGGGAGATGATCACCCAGCTCGGCAGCAGGTTGGCGAAGTACCACTGGGACCACATTGAGATGCGTGCGCGGCGTTTTTCCACGTGGCTGGCGTCTTCGGCGTGCAGCGTCAAATAACGCTCGAGCACGCTGGCGCAGCCGTCGGCGGTGGTCAGCAGCGACATCGGCAGGGCGTTAGTCACCAGCGGCGTCATTGGCTTAAAACTGTCGGCGACCCAGCTAATCGGGCCATCGCGGAAACTATCAAGAATTGTTTGCATCGTCGCTGTCAGAGAGATTGATAAACCAAGCTAATAGAAACAGGGTAACGAATAATAAAGTGAAATAATAATGATTTCTATTTGTATTGGCATTTGAGCGCGGTTTGCAGCGGGGATGTGACCGGGCGCAGAAACACGCCCGGTCAGCATTGATTTTTCAGCAGTTACAGCGGGGCGGCGACGGGGGTGAAACCGGTCAAACGCGACTCAGACGGCTGAGGGCGGCCAAAGTAGTAGCCTTGGAACAGCGAGCAACCCTCTTCTTTCAGGCGGCGGAACTGCTCCGGCGTCTCGACCCCTTCGGCGGTAGTTTGGATATCCAGACTGCGGCTCATGCCAGTAATGGCGCGGATGATCGCCAGCGCTTCGCGGCTGTCCTGCATATCGTTGATAAACGACTTGTCGATTTTGATTTTGTCGAACGGGAACGAGCGCAGGTAGCTCAGCGACGAATAACCGGTGCCGAAATCATCCAGCGCGATGCGCACACCCAGCTCTTTCAGGCGCGCCAGCGTTGCCACGTTGGCGTTGTTATTGTCGAGCAGCACCGATTCGGTGATTTCGACCTCCAGCCGATTCGGCGCCAGCCCGGACTCACTCAGCGCTGACTCAATCACCGAAATCAGCGAGCTATTTTTGAACTGCACCGGCGAGAGGTTAACCGCGATGGTCTGATTGCCAACCCAACTGGCCGCTTCGTGGCAGGCTTCGTGCAGCGCATAAGCGCCAATACTGTGGATCAGCCCGGTCTCTTCGGCAATCGGAATGAAGTCCATCGGCATGATCAGCCCGTTAGTCGGGTGATTCCAGCGCATCAGGGCTTCATAACCAATCACCGCGTCGTGGGCGCTGTCGGTGATTGGCTGATAATAAAGCTTCAGCTGCTTGCTGGTGATGGCATAGCGCAGGTCAAGCTCGATATCGCGACGTTTGCGCGCCGCCTCGTCCATCTCTTCGCGGAACATTTCATAGCGATTGCGGCCGTTGCGTTTGGCCTCGTACAGCGCCATATCGGCGCAACGCAGCAGGTGCTCCGGGGTGTCGTCGCTGTTTTCGGCGATGGCGATCCCGACGCTCAGGCCGACGGTCAGCGAGTGGCCTTCAATGGTGATTGGCGGCTTCACGGCTTCAATCAGCCGCTGGGCAATCTGATACGCTTTGTCGATGTAAGGCAGGCTTGGCAGCACGATGGCGAACTCATCGCCGCCAACGCGCGCCAGCGTATCGCGCTCGCGCAGCACAAAGCGCAGGCGTTTGGCGATGCCGCGCAGCAGCTCGTCACCAATCTGGTGGCCGAGGGCGTCATTCACATTCTTGAAGTTGTCCAAGTCTAGACAGAGCGTGGCGGTCAGGCGATGAGTGATTTTCGACAGCTGCAAGGCTTCGTTCAGGCGCTGGCTGAACAGCACGCGGTTGGGCAGGCTGGTCAGGTTGTCATGGTGCGCCATGTGGTGAATGCGGGCATTGGCGGCGTGCTGGTCGGTGACGTCATCGGCAATCATCAGCACATAGCTGGTTTGCGAATCGCTGCCGTTAATCATCGAGGCGGTGGTTTGCAATGTGCGTTCGCCAATCGGTGTCGCCAACTGCTGCTCGCTTTTGTGCAAGCCTTCCGAGCGCAGGCACTCATCCGACTGCTTATTCAGGTAGTCGCTAATGCCGCGATTGAGGCAATCCTGCGGGCGTTTGCCAATCAGCTGGTCGCGCGGCTTGCCCAGCAGCAGCTCGGCCTGCCGGTTGACCAGCAAGATCTCCCGCGAGACGGCGTTTTCGACAATCACCGATGAGGGAATATTGGCGATCACCGTGTCGAGGAACTGCGACAGGGCGGTCATTTTCTCATTGCTGGCTTCGGCAACTTCTTTCGCCGCCAGCAACTCTTGTTCGTAGAGGCGGCGTTCGCTGACGTCGCGGGTGACTTTGGCAAAGCCCAATAACGTGCCGGACTCGCGCACCGCTTCAATGATGACGTGCGCCCAGAATCGCGAGCCATCTTTGCGTTGTCGCCAGCCTTCGGACTCATAGCGGCCGGTGCGGCGTGCGGTTTCCAGCCCGTGGGCGGGCCAGCCGCTGTCGCGGTCTTCAGAGATATAGAAACAGGAGAAGTGTTTGCCAACAATTTCGTCGCGCGTATAGCCCTTGGCGCGTTGCGCACCGGCATTCCAATTCGCGACGATACCCTCAGGGGTCAGCATATAAATGGCGTAGTCTTCAACGCTTTGAACCAGCAACCGATACATTACATCAGAATCTTCGTTCATCTTATTTGCCTGATAGCGTGCCGCTACGGTTCAGGTTCCTCCTAAACGATAGGCCGGCTGTAAGTTGCGTCTGTCCCGACGCATTTTTGCTGTGATGTGTAGGGTAGACGGTATCATAAGAATATTCCTAGTTCGCCTTGTGCTGGCAGTAACTAGTCTGTTTTCAAGCAGATACAGTAAAAAGATCGGACTTAAGCAAAATTTTTAATGTTCAATCGATGTGACAACTGGGAGTTATCGGCCAATGGCGCGGAAACTTTAGGGTAATTTTGCACTCTTTTTGGCCATCCACCTTGAAGTCTGAATATGAACCAATGTTATATTCACCAAGCACAACATCGGCCCCGGCGGTTTTCATAATAAGCTTGAACAAAAAATTGTCAGGGGAAGTTTTTAGAAAAAAAGGAATTACTGATGAATGGTTTAACTTCTCTGGAGTCGTTTTTAGAACAGTTACAACAACGCGATGCCCACCAACCTGAGTACCTACAAGCCGTGCGCGAAGTCTTCACCTCGCTGTGGCCTTTTCTCCAACAAAATCCTCATTATCTTGAACAGAGCCTGCTCGAACGTCTGGTTGAACCTGAACGAGTGATCCAGTTCCGCGTCGCTTGGATTGATGACAGCGGCACGGTGCAGGTAAACCGCGCTTGGCGGGTGCAGTTCAACTCGGCGATTGGCCCGTACAAGGGCGGAATGCGCTTCCACCCGTCGGTCAATCTGTCGATTTTGAAGTTCCTCGGCTTCGAGCAGACCTTCAAAAATGCACTGACCACGCTGCCGATGGGTGGCGGTAAGGGCGGCTCTGACTTTAATCCGAAAAGCAAAAGCAAAACTGAAATCATGCGTTTCTGTCAGGCATTGATGACCGAGCTGTATCGCCATCTGGGGCCGGATACTGACGTTCCGGCTGGGGATATCGGCGTGGGCGGGCGCGAAGTGGCCTTTATGTCCGGCATGATGAAGAAGCTTTCCAACAACACCGCCTGCGTGTTCACCGGCAAAGGCCTGTCATTCGGCGGCAGCCTGATCCGCCCAGAAGCCACAGGCTACGGGCTGGTTTACTTCACCGAGGCGATGCTAAAACGCCACGGTTTGGGCTTTGCTGACAGCAAAGTGGCGGTCTCCGGCGCGGGCAATGTGGCGCAGTACGCCATTGAAAAAGCCATGGAGCTGGGCGCGCGGGTGATCACCGCCTCCGACTCGGGCGGCACGGTGGTGGACGAAGCGGGCTTTACGCCGGATAAACTGGCGCACTTGGCCGAGATTAAAAACTCACGCTATGGCCGAGTTGAAGAGTACGCCCGCGAGCGCGGTCTGGACTTCTTGGCCGACCAGCAGCCGTGGAACGTGCCGGTGGATATTGCGCTGCCTTGCGCCACGCAAAACGAGTTGGACATTGATGCCGCGCACCAGCTTATCGCTAACGGCGTTAAAGCCGTGGCGGAAGGGGCTAACATGCCGACCACCATTCAGGCCACCGACGCCTTCCTCGCCGCGGGTGTGCTGTTCGCACCGGGCAAGGCGGCCAACGCCGGTGGCGTGGCAACGTCAGGCTTGGAGATGGCGCAGAATGCGGCGCGTCTGAGCTGGAATGCCGAGAAGGTGGACGCGCGGCTCCAGCACATCATGCGGGATATCCACGCAGCCTGCGTTGAGCACGGCGGCGAGGGCAAGCAGACGCATTATGTGCACGGCGCGAATATTGCTGGGTTTGTAAAGGTAGCAGATGCGATGCTCGCCCAAGGTATTTTATAAAATCCTCGTCATCCTTCGCGCCGCAGGGGCGTTGGCTGCGCTCAGGCTCCCGAATCACTTACCTGTGTAAGCTCATCGGGAGCCTAAGTTTGCCGCCTTGCTGTGGCACAAATGATTTAGGAGATGTCTCGGAGCATAAAAAATAAAAAAATCCGCGCTAGCCGCGGATTTTTTATTGCCCGAAATAGGGGCCGGGGGCGACGGAGTCTCTGAGGATCAGCTCTGAGGAGAAAGCATTGTTTTGCGACAGATAGCCGCCGTCGAGCATCGAGATCAGGCGATTGATCACTTCGTTCACCATGCCGCTGACCGGGTCTTTAACGCTCGACAGCGCGGGCTGCAAGAAGGGGGCGGTGGGGATGTTGTCGAAGCCAATCAGTGAGACATCTTCCGGCACGCTAAGCTTGGCGGCGTGCAGGGCTTTCATCGCACCAATCGCCATATCATCGTTACTGGCCAGAATCGCGCTAAACGGCGTGTTGGCCGCCAGCAGGGATTCTACCGCCGCCGCGCCGCTGGCTGGGGTCCATTTCCCTTTGATGATCAGCTCTTGGCGAATCGGCAAACCCTGCGCCTCGAGCGCGGCCTTATAACCCGACAAACGCTCAATGGCGGTAGGGGAGTCGAGGGAGCCGGTGATAAACGCAATGTCGCGATGCCCTTGGGTCAGCAGATGCAGGGTGGCCTGAAAACTTGAACCTTTGTGGTCGCAAAAAATGCCGTGGCTTTGGTGGCTGCGCAGCTTGCGATTCACCACCATAATTGGCTGCTTGTGCTGGCTAATGATGCTGTCCATGGCATCCACGGTCAGGAAGCGCGGGTAGACAATCACCGCGTCGCAGCGCAAATCGAGCAGGAACTGAATCGCCTGCCGCTCCTCTTCGGCGCTGTGTTTGCCGTCAACCAGTATCAATTGCCGCCCATTGTCCTCGAGCTTTTTGGCTGCCTGAGATAGCAACTCGTTGAAGTAGCTGCCGTTATACAGGGTGTTGGTAGCGACTAAGCCAATGCACTGTGACTTGTTGGTCGCCAGGTTGCGCGCCAGTAAATTGGGCCGATATCCCGCCTCTTCAATAGCCTGATAGACCGCCGCCTTGGTGGCCTCGCTGACATACCCTTTCCCTGACAACAGCCGTGACACGGTGGCTTTTGAGACACCTGCCTTCATCGCCACTTCTTTCATCGTAGACATCGGGTGTTCCTGAATCTTTGAAAATTATTGTCATTCTACACGCTGCTCACGCCCTTAGGCATGGCTTGTGCGGCGCGAGTTGCCCAAACCGATCAAGATCACAAATCAAAAATTCTGCAATCCAAACTCTTGAACTCATTCTCGCATATGAACACTCTTATGTGGAACCGGTTACCTATTTCATGAAACTCATCACGGAACGCTGAGCTTCATCCCTACATCAGTTCGTAACGCAATGAATTTAAAAAAATAATGCGTTTTCACGAGGGAATTACCACTCATGTCAAAAAATTATGCGGCAGTAGCGCACTCGATAGTCGATGCCATTGGCGGCGTCGGCAACGTGGCGGCGGTAACTCACTGTATGACCCGGCTGCGTTTCACGCTGGTGGACAAAAACGCCGTGGATTTACCGCGGCTGAAAGCCATCAGCGGCGTGATGGGCGTGGTCAGCAATGACCAGCAGTGTCAGGTGATTATTGGCAATACCGTCTCACAGGCTTATGCCGAAGTGGTGAAACTGCTGCCGCAAAGCGCGACGGGGCAGCCCGCGCAGCCAGTGAAGCAGCGCCTGACGCTTCGGCGCATTGGCGCAGGCATTCTTGACGCGCTGATTGGCACCATGTCGCCGCTGATCCCGGCGATCATCGGTGGATCGATGGTCAAGCTGTTGGCGATGATTTTGGACATGACCGGCGTCTTTGACAAAGGCTCGTCGACGCTGATTATCCTCAACGTGATTGGCGACGGCGCCTTCTTCTTCCTGCCGGTGATGGTGGCGGCCTCGGCGGCCATCAAATTCAAAACCAACATGTCGCTGGCGATTGCTATCGCCGGGGTGCTGGTTCACCCGAACTTTATCGACCTGATGGCGAAAGCCGCGCAGGGCCAGCCGGTGGAGTTTATCGGCTTCTCGGTGACGGCGGTGAAATACACTTACACCGTGATCCCCGCGCTGTGCATGACTTGGTTGCTCTCTTACATTGAGCGTTGGGTGGACAAAATCACCCCAGCGGTGACCAAAAACTTCCTCAAGCCGATGCTGATTGTGCTGATCGCCGCGCCGATCGCCATCATGCTGATTGGCCCGCTGGGTATCTGGATTGGCAGCGGTATTTCCGCGCTGGTTTACACCGTTCATAGCTATCTCGGCTGGCTCTCGGTGGCCATCATGGGAGCTATCTGGCCACTGCTGGTGATGACCGGCATGCACCGCGTCTTCACCCCGACCATTATTCAAACCATTGCCGAAACCGGCAAAGAGGCGATGGTGATGCCTTCGGAGATCGGTGCCAACCTGTCGCTCGGCGGCTCATCGCTGGCGGTGGCGTGGCGCACGAAAAACCCGGAATTGCGCCAAACCGCGCTGGCGGCAGCCGCGTCGGCGATTGTCGCCGGGATTTCCGAACCCGCGCTGTATGGCGTGGCGCTACGCCTGAAACGCCCGCTGATTGCCTGCCTGATTAGCGGCTTTATCTGTGGCGGCATCGCCGGGATTGGCGGCCTTGCCAGTCACTCAATGGCTTCGCCGGGGCTGTTCACCAGCGTGCAGTTCTTCGACCCGGCTAACCCGATGAGCATCGTCTGGGTGTTCGCCGTGATGGTGCTGGCGGTGGTGATCTCCTTTATTACCACCTTGCTGCTCGGCTTCGAGGATATCCCCGTCGAGCAGCCAAAAATTGAAACAACTCAGCCAGAAAGCAACCCGCTGACGCCACTAAAAAATCATTGATTTGAGTAACAAGAGAGGACCTCTGATGCAGACAACCACATTTCCCGACGGTTTCTTATGGGGCGGCGCGATTGCCGCCAATCAGGCCGAGGGCGGCGTAAACCAAGGGGGAAAAGGGCTGGCGACGGTGGACACCTTGCCCCACGGCGAGCATCGTCTGGCGGTAAAAACCGGGCTGGAGAAACGCTTCACGCTGCGCGATGACGAGTTTTACCCGAGCCATCAGGCCATCGACTTCTATCACCGCTATAAAGAGGATATCGCGCTGATGGCCGAGATGGGTTTTAGCGTGTTTCGCACCTCGATTGCCTGGAGCCGCCTCTATCCTCAGGGCGACGAGCTGACGCCCAACGCCGAGGGCATCGCCTTCTATCGCGACCTGTTTGCCGAATGCAAAAAGCACAATATTGAGCCGCTGGTCACCCTGTGCCACTTCGACGTGCCGATGCATCTGGTCACCGAATATGGCTCATGGCGCAACCGCAAAATGGTCGAGTTTTTCACCCGTTACGCCCGCAGCTGCTTTGAAGCTTTCGACGGGTTGGTGAAGTATTGGCTGACCTTCAATGAGATCAATATTCTGCTGCACAGCCCGTTTTCCGGCGCGGGATTGGCCTTCGAAGAGGGAGAAAATAAGCAGCAGGTGAAGTATCAGGCGGCGCACCACGAGCTTCTCGCCAGCGCGCTTGCCACCAAAATTGCCCATGAAATTAACCCGCACAACCAAGTGGGCTGCATGCTTGCCGGGGGGAATTTCTACCCGCGAACCTGTAAGCCAGAAGACGTGTGGGCGGCGCTGCAAAAAGACCGCGAAAACCTGTTCTTTATTGATGTACAGGCGCGCGGTGCTTACCCGTCTTACACCCGTCGCCAGTTTAAAGAGCAGGGCATTGAGATCCAGACCGAGCCGGGCGATGACGACATTCTCAAAAACACCGTGGATTTTGTCTCCTTCAGCTATTACGCCTCGCGCTGCGCCTCGGCAGAGATGAATGAGAACAACAGCAGCGCGGCCAACATCGTCAAATCCCTGAATAACCCTTATATAGAAAGCAGCGAATGGGGCTGGGGCATTGATCCCTTGGGCCTGCGCATCACCATGAACATGATGTATGACCGCTACCAGAAGCCGCTGTTCTTGGTGGAAAACGGCTTAGGGGCCAAAGACGTGGTCAACGCACAGGGTGAAATCAACGACGACTACCGCATCAGCTATCTGCGCGAGCACATCAAAGCCATGGGCGAAGCCATTGCTGACGGCATTCCGGTGATGGGCTACACCTCGTGGGGCTGCATTGATCTGGTGTCGGCGTCGACCGGCGAGATGAGCAAACGCTACGGCTTTATCTATGTCGACCGCGACGACGCTGGGCAGGGTACGCTGGCGCGCACGCGCAAAAAATCCTTCTATTGGTATAAGAAGGTGATTGCCAGCAATGGGGCGGACTTAGACTAACCCGGCTTAAGCCTCAAGCCCGCGCACCCGTTGGCGATATTCCCCCGGCGTACAGCCAAAGTGGCGGGCAAAAGCTTTGTGAAAAGAGGACTCACTGGCGTAGCCGACCTGTTCGGCAATCACCGTCAGTGGTGTCAGTTCGCGGGCCAGCCGCTGCGCGGCAATTTGCATCCGCAAGGTGGCCAGCAGCGCCAGCGGCGTATTCCCCGCCACCTGCCGGAACAGCTCGGCGAAGCTGGCACGCGACATAAATGCCAGCGCCGCCAGCGACGCCACGGTCCACGGCTCGGCCGGGGACGCCATCATTTTCGCCACTGCGTTACCCAATCTAGCGTGCAGCAGCGCGCCTAACAGACCTTGCCCCAAAGGCGCGCTTTGCATCCACTGGCGCACGGCCAGCGTCAGCAGCATGGAGCAGGACTGGTCGAGCAGCGCCGCGCCGCCGAGCTGGGCGTGATCCTCCTCCTGTTGCAGCAGTGCCAGCGTCGAGTGCAGCCACGCGCCCTGCGGCGAGTGCCGCTCAGGCTCGATATACAGCATCTCTGGCAGGGCATCGAGAAAGTGTCGGCTGGCCGCTGGCATGCGGATGCTGCCGCACAAAATATGGCTGGGCTGGCTCTCCTGCTGGCGCAGGCGGTGGGCCGAGTTTTGGGTCAGCAGCAGCAGGCCGCCGATGGCTAATCGCTGAGACTCGCCGGAAGGCAGATCCAGCCACGCCGCGCCCTCCAGCACCGCGTGCCAGCGGATCACGCACAGGTCACCCGCCGCGTGGGGCAACTGCCAGTCACCTTGCAAAAAGCAGTGGCGGTCAATCGCGCCCGCAGGCTGATTGAGCGTAATTAAACGGCTTAGCGCATCCAAATTAGACTCCTGAACAGTATTTCCAGCGTATAGGAAAGACGTTATCACAGCCGGTTCACCTAAAATAGCCAGCATAGAGGGTGCTTGTGGAAATCATCACAAGTCACCGTTCGGCGTTTAGAGCAGTTTAAGTGAGAGGGTGCGCTATGAAACAGTATCAGGCAGTGGTCATTGGCTTTGGTAAGGGCGGAAAAACGCTGGCGACGACGCTGGCCAAGGCGGGGTGGAGCGTGGCGCTGATTGAGCAGTCGACCAGCATGTACGGCGGCACCTGCATCAATATCGGCTGTATTCCGACAAAAGCGCTGGTTCACGACGCCCAACAGCATCACGAGTTCGCGGCCGCGATGCGCCGCAAGTCAGACGTGGTGGGCTTCCTGCGCGATAAGAACTATCACAATCTGGCGGATCTGCCGAATGTTGAAGTGATTGACGGCCGCGCCGAGTTTGTCGACATCCACACCCTGCGGGTGGTTACGCCGAATGGCGAACTGAGCCTGCGCGGCGAGAAGATCTTCATTAATACCGGCGCGCGTTCGCAGGTGCCAAACATTGACGGCATCACCAGCACGCCGGGGGTATTCGACAGCACCGGGCTGCTGGGGCTTGAGGCTATGCCTGCTAAGTTGGGCATTTTGGGCGGCGGCTATATCGGGGTGGAATTCGCCTCGATGTTTGCCAAATTCGGCAGCAAGGTGACTATTTACGAGGCGGCTTCGCGCTTCTTGCCTCGGGAAGATAAAGACATTGCCGACGCGGTGCTGGCGATTTTGCAACAGCAGGGCGTGGAGTTAGTGCTGAACGCCAAAGTGCAGAAAGTCTCTCCAAGTCAGGGCGGCGTGGCGGTTCATTTGCCGCAGGGCGAGGCCCACTTTGACGCGCTGCTGATGGCCTCCGGCCGTGCGCCGAACACCCAAGGACTGCAACTGGACAAGGCGGGCGTGAAGGTCAATGAGCGCGGCGCGGTGGTGGTCGACAGCTTTCTGCATACCAGCGTTTCGCACATTTGGGCGCTGGGGGATGTCAACGGCGGCCCGCAGTTCACCTATATTTCGCTGGATGATTTCCGCATCGTTCGCGACCAGCTGCTTGGCGCGGGGCTGCGCAGCACGGCGGACCGCAAACAGGTGCCTTACTCGGTCTTTATGACGCCAACGCTTTCACGGGTGGGCATCACTGAAGAGCAGGCGCGGGAGCAGGGCGCTGACTTTCAAGTGGTCAGCCTGCCGGTGGCGGCCATCACCCGAGCGCGAGTGATGAATGAGACGCAGGGAGTGCTGAAAGCCGTGGTGGAGAACAAAACCGGGCAGATCCTCGGGGTCGCGCTGTTGGCGGTGGATTCCCACGAGATGATCAACACGGTGAAAACCGTGATGGATGCCGGTTTGCCTTACACCCAACTGCGCGATCAGATCTTTACGCATCCGTCGATGAGTGAGGCGCTTAACGATTTGTTTAGTCAGGTGAAATAGCAACATGAGGCTGGCGGATGTCACGAGGCCGAGGCATCCGCTGGTGGTCAAATCTTGGTTTTCGCCACAAACTTGCCGTCGCGCATTAGCGCCACTTGGTGAGTTCTTTTGTACCAAATCGCGGTAAAAATTCCTTTTTGGTAAACCTGAGCATCGGCGTTTTCTTCAATCAGCGCGGCAGCCGTGGATTCAATGTAACCCTGTTTGTCAGCGGGATAGATTTTGATGTCGATCCCGTCGATTCGCGCGGTGACTTTTTTATATTTCGGCGTGGCTTGCGCATACTGCGCGGCGGCATTGCGCAGCGCGGCGTTCTCAGCCGCACTGTTGATGCTGGCCTGACGGTTTTGCTCGGCAATATAACAGGCATCTTTCGAGATACCCTGCGCCTGACAATCCGCCATGCGCGACGCCGAGGAGCTGCAACCCGCCGCCGCCATCGCCACCAACACTAAACTCATCGCTTTCATCATCATTATTTCTCTTTTCAACTGCTTAATCGTGGCAAGGCGTTAACCTCGCCCGTTGAATCTCACTCTTACCACTCGGCAGAAAAACCTGCGCCAATCACCGGGTCATTGGAGGTGGTACCGGCGATAGTCGCCTTGGTCACCCAGTTATGGTTGATGCGAGCCGAGAAGCCCACGGCTATCCCAGCTTCCGAGGCATATTCACCCGCACCGGCACCCACCGAGAAGGTGGCGTTTTGCGACACCTGCGGGATGTTCGCCATCGCCGCCACGCCAGCAATACCGGCATTGGCCTGCTTCTTATTATCGTCCACCTGAGATTTCAGGTCGGAGAATTTCTGATTGGTGTAGTTCTGCGACTGCTGCAACGTCTGCTGATCTCCCGCCGCACGCGCGTAGGATTCCGACAACACTTCCGCGTGATTCTCCTCCGCCTGACTGTTCAGCGCGGTGATCTGCTGGTCGTAGTAGTTGGAGCGGCGCTGTTGCTGTTGGGCGGCTTGCCGAGTCTTCGCCTCGGTCGCTTTAATTTGTTGCTGGGTCTGCTGTTCCTGCGCCGTGACTTCAGCAGTCATTTCCGAATGCGCTCTGGCATGTAACATCGATTGGTAGCGGTCGCCCGAAATAATGGCCTGCTGCTTGGCAATCCCTTCGGCCGTATTCTGCGCATCAACGGCAGTTGAGGTGGCCGATGAAGCCGATGATAAGGCAACTTCTGAATTCTTAACGGCCTTGTGAACCTGAGTCATATCAGCGTCTTTGCCATCTTTGCCGTCGGTACCGTCGTGACCATCTGCGCCATTGGCACCGGTAGCGCCAGTAGGGCCAGTAGCACCGTCTTTGCCGTCAGCTCCATCTTTGCCGTTGATACCGTCATGGCCATTTGCCCCGGTAGCACCGTCTTTACCGTTAACTCCATCTTTTCCATCGACACCGTCGCGTCCATCAGCGCCTGTCGCACCGTCTTTGCCGTCAATACCGTCTAGGCCATTGATCCCGGCAGCACCGTCTTTGCCGTCAATACCGTCCCGGCCATTGGTGCCGGCAGCGCCATCTTTGCCGTCGATACCGTCATGACCATTGGCCCCGGTAGCACCGTCTTTGCCGTCGATACCGTCATGACCATTGGCTCCGGCAGCACCGTCTTTGCCGTCAGCTCCATCTTTGCCGTCGATACCGTCACGACCGTTGGCTCCGGCAGCACCGTCTTTACCGTCAACTCCATCTTTGCCGTCAATACCGTCGTGTGGCAGGGGCTGGGATTCTAAATCACTAATGCGTTGAGTGTTGCTGGAAACTTGATGATCTTCATTATCGAGTTGGGTCCCCAGACTGTTGATGAGCTGATGGTCATCATGAATCGCTTGGGTATTGATCTTAATTTGCGGATCAGGTTCGGCAGCAGGTTGAGAAGGTTCGGAGCTAGACACTACGGGTTGAGCAGAAGTGCTGCTGAAAGTGCTGGTTTTGACTAATAGTTTAATTTCTTGTGGATCATTGAAGCGGACGAGCTGTTGAGTTGACTGATTGTTATAACTTGAGCCAAACAGTTGTTGATTCACCGTTGCCAGACTGTCAGCACCTAAGATGGCATCACGCATATATTGCGGCATATCGTCATGCTCGGAAATAAACTGATTGGCCGCAGCAAGTTCATCGTCCTGAAGTGCAGCATCAGCGGACTGAACCACGGTGAGGCTTGCCACGCCCAACACAACCCCAGTTAGCACCCGACGAATAGTTGAGGGTGAAACGCCAAAAAAGCGCGCCAGCTCGGCTTTATTGGTGTTTCCTGCAATGAAAGCTTTGATGATTTCTGTATTGCGGCTTTGAGGTTGTTGCGACATGCCTTTATTTCTCCCTTGAAATAAGTATCCAGTAGATACAAAAAATTACTCTTATAGCTTCATATTTGGCTAACTTGGGCGAAGCATACACAGGGTGAATGTGACTTGCTTCACCCATCAGCTATAAGATTGACTATTGTCAAGAAATGTAAGCTTTATTAGCTACGTGAATAATTTTCACTGGAACATTTAATTTGTAGCTAACAGCTACTCTATGAAAACCCTATAAGATTCGGGTAGAATGCGGCAGGCGAATATGAAGGGAGCTAACCATATGGTAGATAAAGCAAAAGAGTTTCACGATTACGTGGCACGTTTAGGGATTGAACAGCCCGCGTTATGTATTCTGCTCGGCGTACAGCGATCAACATTGAATAAGTGGCTGAATGGCACGGTAACGCAGATCCCCGCCGTGGCGGTGACCGCGATTAAGATGCTGTGGTTTATGAAAGAGAGCGATCCGGTGATGTTCTCTAAGTGGGCCTATGTGCAAGATTTCGGCATGACGGCAGAATACGCGCTGAACGAGCGCGCGCAGGAGTTCCTGCAAACCATCAAGAAAGAGCCAAGCCTGCCGATCCGGAAGTTGCTGAGTAAAAGCTAACCCCACACTCCACCTAACCTCCCATCCTGAAAGGGGAGGGATAAAACCTAAACCAGCATTCAGTCGAGATTTGGGTTGCTCCCTCTCCTTTTTAAGGAGAGGGCTGGGGTGAGGTTTGCCGAATTGAGCACGGTTCCAGCGTCAGCAAACTCTAAACTCTACCAATTCGCCACATCCAAAATTGCCTGCGCGAAAGCCTCGGGAGCCTCCTGCGGCAGGTTGTGGCCGATCCCACCGCTAATGGTTCGATGCTGATACTTACCCGTGAACTTATTGGCATAAGTTTCCGGGGCCGGGTGCGGCGCGCCGTTGGCGTCGCCTTCTAGCGTGATGGTTGGCACCTTAATCAGCGGAGACGCGGCGAGGCGATTCTCCAACTCATTGTATTTTGACTCACCCTCGGCCAAACCCAAGCGCCAGCGATAATTGTGGATAGTCACCGCGACGTGGTCCTGGTTGTGCAGCGCCTGAGCCGAGCGCGCGAACTCCTCGTCGCTGAACTGCCATTTTGGCGACGCGGTGTGCCAAATGAGCTTGGCAAAAGCTTCCGTGTTGGCGGCATATCCCGCCTGACCGCGCTCGGTGGCGAAGTAAAACTGATACCACCACGCCAGCTCTGCCGCAGGAGGCAGCGGCTTCTTGTTAGCGGCTTGGCTACCAATCAAATAGCCACTTATCGACACCAAGGCTTTGAAGCGCTGGGGCCAAATCGCCGCCAAAATATCCGCCGTGCGCGCACCCCAGTCGAAGCCGCCAACCACCACTTTTTCCAGACCCAGCGCGTCTAAAAACGCAATGGCATCCACCGCGACCACCGCCTGCTGGCCGTTACGCGGCGTGGATTCAGAGAGGAAGTAGGTCGAGCCATAGCCGCGCAGCCAAGGGATCAGCACGCGGTATCCCGCTGACACCAAAATCGGCGCGACATCAACAAAACTGTAGATATCGTAAGGCCAGCCGTGTAACAGCAGCACGGGTTCACCGTTTTTTGGCCCCAGGTCGACATAGCCGATGTTTAACTCTCCGGCGCGGATCTGCTGGATGTTTTTAAAGTGCCCGGCACTTTGTTGCCAGAAGTTGCGGGTAATGCAGCAACTTGGCTTGAACTGGCAGTGGCTGGTAGCGGCGTCAGCCCCAGCTCGAAGGCGGCAAGTCCGGCAGCGGCAGTCTGAATAAAGCGGCGGCGGGCGGGGTTGTCAATGTCTGGCATAGCTCTCTTCCTCGAAGGTCAGATGGATCGATATGCAGCAGGATCGCCCGTGGCGTAACGCTGCTCTGCGCATGCCTTGATTAAAAGCCAGCGATGTATCTCCGGTGTGTCTGCTTTAACGCCCATTTGTATGCTCAAGTATCTGGCCTAGCCCCGCGCGATTTAACCTTCTATGCCCTGTGGCAAGATGCGGATTCACTCTTGCTGCTTTTTGCAGTATATTGCGTTTATATGCTGTTATTTGCGAGTGGAGGGGGAATGCATAAAGTGGCTCGCCAGCAGGTATTGCTGGAACTGCTCAGTGAAAAGGGGCAAATGAGCGTCGCCGATTTAGCGCAAAAGATGCAGGTTTCTGCGGATACCGTGCGGCGCGACTTGGCTGACCTCGAACGTCAGGGGCTGGCGCAAAAAAACCACGGCGGGGCGATTGCCTTAGATCTCTCGGCCATGAACCGTCAGGGGCGCAGCCATCTGTTAGCCACCACCAAGCGAACGCTGGGGCAGGCGGTGGCGGCGCAGATCCCCGCAGGCAGCACGATTTTCCTTGATGCAGGCAGCACGGTGCTGGCGGTGGCGGATGCCCTGCGCGGGCCGATGACCGTCATAACCACCTCGCTGGATATCGCCCAGTGCCTGAGCGAACGCCCGGAGATCCAGTTGATCCTGCTCGGCGGCAGCTGGGATGCCAAACAGCGACTGTTTGCTGGCAGCGCTACCCTCGCCATGCTGGCGCACTATCGCGCGGATATCGCCGTGCTGGGGGCCTGCGCCATCCACGCCCAGCTTGGCCTGAGTGCCAGTCAGGAGGCCGATGCCGAAGTGAAACGCGCCATGCTTAAGCTGAGCGCCGCCCACTGGTTAGTCGCCGATCACCTCAAACTCAACCGCTGCGAGCCGCATCTGGTGGCCGAGCTTTCTGATATTCACCGCCTGTTCCTCGACCGCCCTTGGGGTGAGCTGGGTGAGCAAGATTCGATCAAAGTCAGCGTCACCGCCTCGGGGACGCAAGGAGAAAACCATGAGTGAAACGACCCGTACCTCCTCTAAAAGCCTCAACGTCGCGCTAATCGGCTACGGCTTTGTTGGCAAAACATTCCATGCGCCGCTGATCGGCGCAACGCCGGGCTTAAACCTGCTGGTGGTGGCGTCGCGCGATGCAGAAAAAGTCCACGCGGACCTGCCAGAGGCGCTGGTGATTGCTTCTCCAGAAGAGGCCATTCGCCATCCAGATGTGGATCTGGTGGTGATCGCTTCTCCTAACGCTACCCACGCGCCGCTGGCCAAAGTGGCGCTGCAAGCAGGCAAGCACGTGGTGGTGGATAAGCCATTTACGCTGGATATGCAGGAAGCGCGCGAGTTAATCGCGCTGGCAGATAAGCAACAGCGCCTGCTTTCGGTGTTCCACAATCGCCGCTGGGACAGTGATTATCTTGGGGTGAAGCAGGTAATTGAGCAGGGGCTGATTGGTAAGGTGGCGCATTTTGAGTCGCACATTGACCGTTTCCGCCCAGAAGTGCGGGTGCGCTGGCGTGAGCAAAACGTGCCGGGCAGCGGCCTGTGGTTCGACATTGGCCCACACCTGATTGATCAGGCACTGCAACTGTTCGGACTGCCACAGACGGTGCAGGGCAATATCGCCACACTGCGCCCGAACGCGGAGATCAACGACTGGGCGCACGTGGTGCTGAACTACTCGTCGCATAAGGTGATTTTGCATTGCAGCATGTTGGTGGCAGGCGGCGCGTCGCGTTTTGCGGTTCACGGTGAGAAGGGAAGTGTGGTGAAGGCCAACGCTGACTGTCAGGAGAGCCAACTGCTGGCGGGCGTGGTGCCGGGCAGCGATGTCTGGGGACAAGATGATGACGCCTTGGTGCTGTTCGAAGGCACTAACCCACCGCGCACTATTGCCACGCCAAATGGCGATCAGCGTCAGTACTATATGCAGATCCGCGACGCCCTCAACGGCGAGCGCGCCAACCCAGTCCCTGCGGTTGAAGCCTTGGCCGTGATGGCGGTGTTGGAAGCAGCGGTAAAATCCTCCGAGACGGGGCAGTCCCAACCTTTGGACCTGACCCGCGCCGAGCAAACTAGCTTGAGTTAATGAGTTTGGTTGTGGCGTAAAAATGCAAAGGCCGCCGGAGAGTCTGGCGGCTTTTTTGTAGCTGCAAATTAGGCTTAGTTGGCTTTCGGGCTGTCACCCTGCGGCGCCAGCAACACATATCGACTCAGCAACTGAACAAACTGGTTATCCAGCTGCTTCACCAACTGTGGCGGCACTTGATCATTCTGTTGGCGGGCTGCGGCCAGTTTTCGCAATGACTCTTCCACCGGCGGCGCGGTGTTCAGCGCCTGCTGGATGGAGAATACCGAGGATTTGAGCTGCGACACGGTCATGTACTTTCCGCGCTGCTCGTCCAGACCATTTAGCTTATCGGCCAACTGCTGCAGCTGGGCGCTCGCCGAGTACCAGCCGTTTAGACTGTCTAACGGCGCGGCGTTGGCATTTAACTGACGGCTCCAGCTTTGCGAAAGCGCGATGGTCGCCGGGTCCGTTGGCCACAGGGCTTGTGCCTGTTCGACCAGATGCGTGCCGCTATCCAGCGCCCAGCGCGGCGACAGGCTGGCAAGTTGTTCGCTCTGCTGCTGGGTGGCGGCGATAAAACTTGGTGCGGCTTTAGCGAGCTGCTCGGCGTTTTGGTGCTTCAGCGCGGCCAGTTCCTGTGAACTCATTGGCTGAGGCAAAACGGGCAAAGTCGCAAGCAATCGGTCTTTGGCGGGCGAAGGGCTGAATGTCTTGAGACCCGCCGAGACGCCGCTGCCAATCAGCACAGTAGCTAAAACACCCAACACAAAGCCTTTCCACTCGACCGGCTGTTTAGCCGCTGCAGGGGCAATCACCACCCGTGCTGCGGCTGGTTCGGCCTGAGCCACATACACCCAACGGCTATCGCGATCGGTGGGCGTTTCGGCTTCAACCCTCTCTTGTGACAGGGGCAGTACCACGGCGTTCTCGCTGGTGGCCTGACTGTTTTCCAGCCGCACTGCGGCGTTTTGCAGCAGCCGACTCAAGGCCTGCAACTGGCTGAGGTGTTTTAGCTCAAGACGCTGAAGTTGGTCGCAAAGTGAGTTGATCAGCTTTTCAGCCTGATAAATCTGCGGCAAATCGTGGTATTGCAAGGTCATGCAGCGCAGAGCCTGTTGCAACCGCTGGTTAAGGCCGTTGAGGATCTCAATGCGCGCATGCACCGCCTGCGGCCATAGCCCCGACCATTGATGAGACAGCAGGGCGTCGAGAATAGCCAAGCCTTCGTTCAAGCCAGATAAACCGGCCAACTGCACCCGCGCCTGGGTGTACCAAGAGGCGGTTTGCAGCTCAATTCCGTTCTGCTGGAACAGATTGAGGCACAGTTGTTCGACCTTTTGCCAGTTCACTTCTGGCCGTGCCGGATGGATTAATTTGCCGAGTTCTTCTCGGATAACGCGATAATCAGCGAGCTGACGGGGATCGCCACCCGTGCGTAGCTGGCGCTCAATAGACATTGATCGATTCCTTTCAGGCGTGTCGTAAGGGTTTTAGAGATACTGCTGCTGTTTTAAATGGCGGATCAGCACCCGACCTTCGGGCATAAAAGCCGTGCCGAAATGCACCAGCCCGAACTCTTTTAGCTCGGCATCAATGCCGTATTCCAGCTGGCCCGGCGCGGATTGCGGCAACAGGATCAC
>Ga0105244_10000385_pt1 | contig 41003 bp, 43 predicted proteins | sample KBSM44metaG_FD_80423 | JGI IMG/M metagenome (GOLD analysis project Ga0105244, IMG submission 80423) | Miscanthus rhizosphere microbial communities from Kellogg Biological Station, Michigan, USA - KBS M4-4 metaG | ecosystem: Host-associated > Plants > Roots > Rhizosphere > Soil | place...
TGTCCACCTATATTTGGGTGGACACCATCGCCTCAAGCGACGGTGTCAGGAAGGTGTGTTGCCCGGACGGTTACACAGTGTTTACGCACCTGGCTAGATATAGGTCGCAACCGGGGCTAGGCAAAACGTCGCCACCGGTAGTCTGAGGTGACAACCTAGGAGACTTTCAATGACTCGACGCGCTTGCTTGGCTGCTCTGTTCACGCTGACTGCATCAACCGCCTTCGCCGCCACCAACTACGATCATCTATATGCTTTCGGTGACAGCTACTCCGACAATGGTGCAGGTGAAGCTTTCACCAGAGCACTCGCCGCACAGAAGGTCAAAGACGCGCAGGAGCTACCTGGTTCGTTGTATTGGAAGGGACGCTGGAGCAACGGCCCCACCGCCGTCGAGAACTTGGCCCACGCGTTGGGAACCCCCTTGACGGACTACGCGATTGGCGGCGCCAAGAGCGGCAACGGCAACTACTACGCCTGGATGGAGCCATCTCGCGACACTGGGGTCTTCGGCCAAATCGCCGAACATTTGAAGGCCGCCAAAACACATAAAGCGGATCCGAACGCGCTCTATTTCATTTTCATCTCAGCTAACGACTTTTTCGAATGGGCCGACTTTTCGCACCCAGAGTCGATTGACGTGCTAAGCCAAAACAGCGTGGCGAACATCCAGAACGCCACCGAGGCGCTGATTGCAGCAGGCGCGAAGCAAGTCATGGTCGTGGGGACTACGGATTTGAGTCATGTGCCGGCCGTGGTGCAGGGCAATCAGGTCAAGAACGCAGCTGATTACCAGCAGGTACTCGAACAAAAACTGCCAGTGATGCTCACAACATTGGCTAAAGCTCATGACATCAGTATCAGTTACTTTGACCACTTGACCTTCAGCAACAAGCTTCGCGCGGCGCCCGATGCCGTGGGGTTGAAGGATCTGGATACGCCTTGCCAAGCCACCTATCCGGACGTCAAGCCCATGTGTGAACATCCAGATGCCCACTACTACTGGGATGAATGGCACCCGACTCGCAAAGTTCACACCCTAGCCGCCGAGGCAATGCTTGAAACGCTGAAAGCTAGCCAATAAGGTGTTTACCGACGGTTTCGGGGGAAGATCAAGATCAACGATCTCCGACACGACAGGGCACAGGTTTACGCTTGATCGCGTTTCCAAAGCTTATGCACTGTTTGCTTACTGATCCCAAGCGCCGCCGCGGTGTCCTTCTGAGACATCCCCTGCGCTTTGCACTTGAGGACATTCTCAAGCCTTTGCAGGTCAATTTGCCTACCAGGGGGGCGCGAGACTAGCTCGCCATCTTTTATCTCACTATTGAGCTCATCCAATCCGCCGGATGCTTCGAACCTGTCCAGCTCCATGCGCGTCTGTGACAGTACTTCCTCGATTGATTCGCCCTTACTCGTTGCGAGAGCAAGGGTCAAAAAAGTCAGTGGGCTGATGTTGAACGTCGTACTGATGAGCTCAAGCTTTTCCAGGGTAACCGCTGATCTTCCGTGCTCCAGCCTGGCCAGGTAGGTATGGCTGCTAACATCAGCAAGACTTTCGCGGGTTCGCTTCTCTTTACTCCGTAGCGTGCGAAGCACTGCGCCGACCGCGAGCTTAAGGTTCATGAAGCGTTCCCAAAGCCCACGATAAAGCCATGTTGCCTAGTCCCCTTCCACTGTATATAGTTGCTGATAGGTGACTGGCCTTGTCTGGTGGGGCTGGGTGAGGCCCAACGGCTTGCCTCCACCGATTGGGTGGGCATGTGCGAGCGCATGCATAGCTACAGGGCTCAGCGTTGGATGAGGCGGCTTCAATATACCGCTAAACCCACTCTTAGTAGCGTCCCTGCCTTGATCATCTGGCGCATGCCAGCGGTAAGCACCAACTGTGCGGTACGCCTGCGAGCGCTCATGAAAATTTTGGTTTTATCAGATTTGCACAACGAGTTTTTACCCTTTTCACCGCCTGACCATGAGGCTGATCTGGTAGTGCTCGCAGGCGATATCGATCTTAAAGCTCGGGGGGTGGTGTGGGCTAATGAGACGTTTACGTGCCCCGTCATCTATTGCTGCGGTAACCACGAGCTTTACAAAGGGCACCTTGACCGCACGTTGGCCAAAATGAAGGCAGCAGCAGCGCCACATGTCCATGTGCTTGAAAACGAGGTTTGGATTGCCAGCAACGTCAGGTTCTTGGTCGGAACGGGCTGGACTGATTTTGCGGCTACTGGAGATGTGGTTGCCGCTTCAATGGTCTGTGCACGTGAGATGAATGACTTCAAAATGATTCGTGCTGATGCTCAGTATCGCCGCCTGCGCCCGGCCGACCTCATTGAGAAAAATCAGGCCACCCGTGAATTTCTTGATCGAGAGCTCAGTACCCCTTTTGAAGGGACAACGGTCGTCGTAAATCATCATTGCCCGATCGCTGAAGCAGCAGGCGATGAGCATGAAGGTCACGTCAGCGCAGCCTATTTCAACCGATGGCATTCACTGTTGGAAAAGGCTGATATGTGGATCTTCGGGCATACGCATCGATCCATAGATGAGATGTTCGGCACGTGTCACTTGATCTCGAATGCTCGCGGGTATCCCGGTGAAGAAACGGGGTTCGACCCGCACAAGATTGTGGAGATCTGAACATGAGTAAAACGCAGGTGTTGGGTCTGATTGAGCCGGCGGCGGTTCCTTCAGGGGTGTTAACAGCCAGCAGTCTCGACTGGGGCGTCACTGTCGATGCCTATTTGATTGGCGCTGCGCGAATGGGTGATCGCTACGCGGCTCAAGCGTACCTCGACCGCTCCGGGGAGATCCGCGATGGCATGACCGTTGTGACTCCTGAGGTTACCCAAGTATCGAGAAAGGGAGGTTTTCTAATGGTGCGCAGCGTGAGTCAAAAAGATCACTACGTCATCGTCACCGAGCAATCTTGAACGTCGACTCCATGACACCCAATCTGGATGTACCCGCAGAGGTAGCACAAGCTTCCCGCGTCAATTTCGGACGGGCGATCACGGCTTACTTGCATCAGCCGGCCATGGAGGGATTCAGCTTAATCGGCAGGGTTTACTTTGATCGTAAGGACCGATTCAAGAGCGGTCGTCTGATTCGCACATCCGACGTCGTTGAGTTCATCGAGATTGCTGATCACCTCGTTGCGATCACCCGCACTGATAGTGCCTACGTGCTGATCGACCCGCAGTGCCAGCTACTATCTGCACCACTGGAATGACCATGGATCTGTTGTCTGTTCGCCAAATGATTGCATTGGAAGGGCGGCATGTGAAGGGCGCGGGGCCGGACAGCGCTTGTGCTATCGAGGAAAAGTTTCACGTTTCCGGCAAGCCCTGGTGCGCGGTCAGCGCCTGGGTGCTGATCGACGTCGTTCTGGACGTGAATGCCGATCCCTTACCTAAGCCGATGCTCCCGATGGTCATGTACACACACTTTGTCCAATTGCACAGCAGTGGGAGGTACCGCGCTGGGGAGGCCATCTTCACAGGATATGCTACGTCGTATCGGCAAGAGGGCGTATTTGAAACACCGGATACTTTGTACGTGCTGGTTGGCAATGGCTTTCGTAAATCTGCAGATCTAATAACTGTCAGAGCCGCGCAGTTGCATCCACCAACCGGGTAGGTCTCACGGGTCGCAGACGCCAAGCGTTGTTGACTGGATTTATTGTTTTGTTTTCAGGCTTGGAGGGCAGGTGATGAAATACAAAGCAGTCTTATTCGATGCTTTTGGCACAATCCTTCGAATCAGAACGGCCACGCATCCCTACCGTCAGTTGTTGAAAGAAGGCCTTCGCAACGGTCGCCAGCCTCGGCCGGATGATGCAGGTGCTCTCATGATGTTCAACGGGGGACTGTCTCAAGCTGCAGAGCATCTGGGTATCGAAATAACCGCCTCACGACTTGCTGAAATTGAAGAAATGCTTGAGGCGGAAGTCAGCTCTATCGAAGCGTTTCCCGATGCCCTAGAAGCCGTTGCTCTGCTGCAAAAGCGCAAGCGACTCGTGGCGGTCTGTAGCAACCTGGCCTTTCCTTACGGCAAGGCGGTTGCTCGCTTGTTCCCGACGTTGGATGCGTACGGGTTTAGCTATGAAATCAATGCGACTAAGCCCGATCCGCGTATGTACCGTCAAACGTGCAAGATGCTTGGCCTTGTGCCTGGAGACGCGTTCGGTGACAACGGAATCGTCATGATTGGTGATTCATTGCGATGCGACAGCTACGGGCCACGTACGGTTGGTATCGCAGGCGTACATCTGGACAGATCCAATCCCAACGGCATCAGCGACCTAATGGATTTCGCCAAGCAGGTGTTGATCTAGGTGTAGTTTTATTGCTCGTGCGCTAGGCTGATTCACAGCCGCAGTGTCTGCAACGATTAAATTAGCGAGAGCTGGGGCGCATGGTCTAGGGTGAACGGCAGGAACTGATGAAGTCCCAAATTAGACGTGAATGGGCTGGCATGAAATATATCGAATTGGGGCGGCAATAATTCGTTCAGGAATGGCATGATGACCATAAATCCTTAGTTAGGATGGCACATGAGGTGGGGCCGAAATGACCATAGACGCTCAGGACGATGGAGCCCAAATCCCCAATCTGTTACCTGGAATGATCGCGGGCAATCTTGCTGATCCAATCAAACTCAAGCTAGTACAAAAGATCAGCGGATTCACCGCTTCTGCTGCCCTGCCTGGGCAGCAGGTCGAAGTCATAACGCGCTGGGGAGGCACGTCGGACGAACCAAGTTTCCACCGCATGGCAGAGTCGATCGCTGGTCTGATCAGGACGTGGGCGATCCGTGAGCAAATGGCTATAGAAATCAGCGACTACAAAACCGTGTTGCTGGTGCTTAAGCCCGATCTAGGTGCCGAGTTGTGGTTGGATACTGCTGCCAAAGCATTGCAATGTATCACCGCACGCGCTGTCGACGCCGGTACGGTTGTCTTTCAGCACGACATTGCTGATGTAGTAGCTGTGCAGTTTCCGTGCGTAGAGTTCGGCAAGCGGGATAAAGTGTTGTGCCTGACGCGTGAGTCCTGGGGCTTCGCCTTGGCGTTCGACATGAACCCTTCGGGCGACCTGGACATCGGGGGCTTCGAACGAGAGCTAGGCAGGCTTCTCAGGCAACTCAGGTATCGACATCTATACGAGATGGTGGCTGACACCGAGAGCTTGGATCGATTGATAGCTCAGGGCTGGTTCCCCTTCGTAGAAATCTTGCATCGAGAGTTCCCCGAGGTTCTCGGGCATCATGAAGGGGGTCTAGTCCTCTCCGGGATTGAGACCAAGGTTATCGCGAATTTTGACCATAATCGCCTTGAGCATATGCTTTCTCGTTGGTTGGCCAAGCCCCATTTCGCTGTCAAAGAGGCGTTGCTCCGAGAAGGGATTGAGGCTTTCGCTCTGGGCAAGCCCATTACCGCGATCAAGATCCTGGTCACCGAGATTGAAGGAATTTTGAACGGAGCATATCGAGCCCATACAGGCAGGGCAGGGAAGACCAAAGCGCTGTTGGCGTTCGCCATCGAGAGTGCGGAAAAGCGTACAGGCGGCCCCGGTACCTTGTTCCTCACCACGGAATTCAACCGCTACCTTCTCAACTACACTTTCGCTAACTACGACCCGGACAACCTTACCGAGGGCGCGGTTTCACGACACCTCGTTGGGCACGGAGACGCAGAGACATCGAGCTATACAATGGCCAAAGCGCTGCAGGTAATCCTGACCTTAGACCAGCTGGCTTTCTACACCTGAGTTCGCTGTCTGAGCTTGGTTGCTTGGTGGATTTGCCTCGCGGCGGCGGAATCCCTGGTTTAAGTTCGAGCCCCGAGAGCAACTGCCTCACATCGGCGATGTGTTTTCGATTTGGTGCTGTTTCGTATTATTGTGCTTAATCAATACAGAAGAGTGATTTAAAGGAGCGGTCATTGATGGCGGAAGATTTGAGCGCAAACAAGCCTGAGAGCAAAGATTGGGCGGTAAAGATAGAAGGGGCCTTGGGGGTAGTGCTTAGTCTTGCGATTATCGTATGCCTCGCCTACGCGATCACCACGCGGGGATGGCAGTTTTTCAAACTTCCACTAGCTGTGTCGACCGGGTTTGCGGTGTTGTCTTTTATTCTGTCTGTCACGTCTAGTGCCGCTCGTGGCCCTGCTCTAAGGCTTTTGTCAGGGGTGAAGGCCGCACTTGGTACGATTCTGCTTGGAGTCGTGGTACTGAGTATCATATTCGGCGTCATTTTTTCACTGCAGCAGCTATGGGGGTATGCATCCATTCACATTGCCTCCAACTATAAAATTTCACTGCTGGTGGGGCTGCTTACATTTATCGTCGGAGCGGTTTTTTTCTTGGTTCGGACGGTTTGGCGGGTCACCTACGGTTTGTCTGAGGTCATCGCAGGCGTGTGCATTGCTTCATACCGTGCCTTCGGAGCAGAGGATTGGTTCAGTTCTGTGAATCTGGACTTATACCTTGTGGTATTAACAGCGGGCGTTTATTTGGTTGTAAGGGGACTTGATAACATATTCCAAGGCCTGAAGCAGTCGAATGACCCAATGGTACGGGCAGGGCGCTGGTTGAAGTCACAAATATACGTTTCTGACCCTGAAGAGATTGCAAAGATGTATGGAGAAAAGCGAGCGGATGAGTAGTGCCTACCACCTTTTGGGTGTGCAGTCGGTGCGCGTATTGCCAGGCATTGCGAGTCAGTGCTAATCGTTAGAGTCGTGTCGAGTCAACGCTGGATGAGGGGGATATACGTGCCGACTACAGGGATTAGCTTTAATCGTCCGGTGTACTCATCTATCTGGTCGTCAACCGCCGTGTCATCGGATAAAAGTAGTGTTGCATGATGGCTAAACCAAAGGGCGGTCTGTTGGTTTGGCACTCATCGAGGTCTGGGAACAACAGTTTGGAGGAATGGAAACATTTGCCTGAACCAGACGCCCTAACGACAATATCGCCTTCAATCGTAAAGGATAAACCGATGCAAATTAGGAAAGTGGCACAGGCGGTATTGGTTGTCGGTGGTGCGTGGATGCTTGTTGCCTGCGCAGGCGGGCCTTCGGAAGCTGAGATTCAGGCCGCGTTGCAACCTAAGCTTGGGGGCGCTTCCTGTGTGCGTGCGCCGATGTTCAAAGCCTTCCCAGTGACTCTGGAGAAAGGTTTTGGGAGCGGCATGTCGATGGGCAATGAGCCCGCTTTCGATGCGCTGGTGGCCGCGGGGCTGCTCGCCAAAAGCGGCAAGACATATTCCCTCACTGACCCTGGGCAAGCTGCCTACGTCCAGCAGGAGTCAGGATTCTGTTACGCCCAAGGCTATGAGATAGCCAAGATCAAAGACACGTCAGAAAACGTCGAACAAATGGGCCCAGCCGTCGATAAGTCATGGGTCGTGACGGTGGACATTCGTCAGAAGTCGGTAGCGGCGTGGGCCAAAACACCTGCTGTTCAGAAACTGGCACGCAACCCGGAAACGCTTTCTGAAAAACCGAAAAGCTATCGTGTGGTTGTCGGCAGACTGAAGGCGGATAACACGCTGCAGTTGATCGACCCGCGCTTTTCTATCATGCGTGGTTTAAGCGTCAGCCAGGCGTTTTGAATCCATGACCACACCGTCGCTGCCTGCATCACATGAGATGGCCGGGTTTTGCGTTTACGGTTTTTGGCGGATGGCAATCTTGATGCTAAGGGCGATAGAGTCCACGTATGTTTAAGTGGTAAGCATCGCCCTTGTCACTGGGATCGGGAAGATGGTTCCACCGGAGGGTACCATTGCTTATGGCTCATGAGGTGCTCTACATGGAATGCTTCCGAATCGATGAGAGCGGCTATACCGGGCACGACCTGTTGAATCAGGTACAGCCATTCCAGGGGGCTTCGGCAATCGCGATTGATGATATAGATGCTGCCCGGTTGATTCGAGAGTACTTCCCGAAGCTTCAGGCACCCGAGATGAAGTACCGGTCATTATCGAAACGTTCAGGTAACCACCCACGGCTCCTAGGGCTGATAGGTGATTTACTTGCCAACTACAAATGCATCACCTACGTCTGTGACAAACGCTTCGCCTTGCTGCTCAAATTTGTGGGTTACGCAGTCGAGCCCTTCTACTACGAGCAGGGGATCGATTTCTACGCAGATGGGCAGAATTACTCCATGGCTTCGGTGCTCTATTTTGCCGGCCCAACGTTGCTAGGGCCTGTAGCCATGGCAAGGCTGGAGAGGGCATTCCAGCAAGCAATGAGGCACAAAAGCGAGTCGGCATTGGCAGAGCTGGTCAACGCAGCTCGATGTACCGATTGGCAACAATTTGGAGAAGCCATAGGGCCTCTGGCTTTGTACGCTGCCCCAGAATGCCTGGATGCCATAGCGACCCCGGGGGTTACGACTGACATGGCATTACCAGTGCTTTTAGCCCTTATTTCCCGCATGGAGCTTATGAGCGCTGGCCCCTATCGGGTGGAGCACGACCAGTCAAAAAACTTGCTGACCTATCATGATATTTTGCAACGTCAAATTGATCACACTGACGAGGCTGAGTTTCGCCAATCCTCACTTGCGAGCATCCGTTTTCCGCTAAAACTTATGGCGGTCAGTCAGGTTGATTCTAAACAGAGTCCAGCAGTGCAGCTCGCAGATGTATTGATCGGCGCCACGATTGAGGCCAGTCAGAGACTGACGGGGAGGATAGCCGACGGTTTAGATCCAGAGCGCCTGGCTGAATTGTATAATGATGATCAACTGATCCACATGCTTCCGTCCTTGGACTTTGAAGAGCAGTTCAACTTTAGAAAAGGCACACAAGCTTCATCCTTGATCGATTACTATGCAAAGAATTTCTCTGCGCCCCGTGCCTGAACTAGGGCTCGCTACGCTCGGTTAGGCAGCTGATAGGCATCTGATAGGCCTCGGGGTCTGGGCAAATGAATGCGTAAGGGGCAAGGCCAGGCTAACAGCACTTGTATTGAAGGAACGAGGGGTATCACTGGGGCACGCCAAGCTCAAGGCGTAATGTTCATGAGGAAATTGGCTGCGGTGGACAAGGTACTGCGCTTCATTACGCCAAGTGCTCCGGGGAGCATATAACCTCCGGCCTTGGAATTAGAGGCACTGCAAGTCCGTTTGAGGATAACCTCAACACCGCTTTCGATAGTATTCTCTTCTCGATAGCGGTGTTGTAGTGCCTTTAAGCTACGTAACCACCGTCAACGGTCAGATCATGGCCAGTTATATAACTGGCTTCATCGGAAGCAAGGAAAATAATAGCTGCCGCAATTTCGTCAACGGTACCCTTACGACCTGCGGGAATTACCTTTTTCAGAGCATCTGGATCCGAGCTGCCCACCCCACGATTCATCAGGTGCGCTGCAGAAGGAATCACCGACGCAGAGTTGCTTCGGATATCTGTAGCTATCGAGCCCGGGCAAACCGTATTGAATGTGATGCCAGTGTGTGAGAGAGACGCTGCCATCTGCCGAGTGAAGCCAATCAAGCCGAACTTTGACGCCGTGTAAGCTGCACCATCTGCTCGACCTACAAGGCCGCCAATTGAGGATACGTTGATTACTCGACCGAATCCTTGGGGAATCATATGCTTGAGGGCGGCTTGGGATGTCAGGAATGCGCCCTTGAGATTGATGGCCATGATCTGATCCCAGAGCTCTTCGGTCGTCTCAGTCACATCAGCAAAGCCGTCAAACACACCCGCGTTATTGATCAGTACATCGATCTTTCCGAAATGATCGATAGCAGTGCGCACCAAGGCGTCGACTTGCTCTCGATCACGGACGTCAGTCTTTACAAAAACAACTTCACCGCCCTTGTCAGTCAACTGGCGGCATGCTTCTTGACCGCGATCTGCTTGAATCCCGCCCATGACTACCTTGGCGCCTACGCTGGATAACGACGTGCACACGGCCAAACCGATCCCCGATTCACCGCCAGTGATGACAACAACCTTGTCTTTGAGGTTAAACATTGCGACTCCTAGATCGATGGAATTATCGTTAAAGACGGTGCATGAATGACTAGGTCAAGAAATGAGGAAAGCATGCCGACGCTAGCCATTCACACAAAAAAGACCATTCGGTATCATATTAGACCTATGGGTACTTTTTTTCAACCGAGTAGGTTGTGCGAGCGGATGCAGGGCGGGTTGTCAGGAACATGGCCCTCTGTCTCCAAGCCAGAGCCATTCCCTACTGGTCGATTTCGACACGTGTCGTCGCGGAATCTCCCAACGGGCATGTCGATGCTCTGTCGATGGACTCACACTCAGATGCGTACTGACGGGCTTAAGCTTAAAATCCATATGCTGGACACGACAGCATGCGTGGTTTTGGCTCCTTCCCACCGCAGCTCCATTTTGAAACTGCGCCACTGCTCGATACGAAACCAGCTGGCGGATCCCCCACGACAAAATTCACCTACCGCATAGTCGGTTAATACTCTTACGGCGTTTCGCAATGGACAGTCTGTCAAACGCTGGAATAAGCTCATTTGCATCTTGATGCTGCCGGATCCACTCATGCCTGACTCCCTAAACCCTGTCTTAACTGGCAACCTGGTATCGCTGCTACCCATACAAGCTGAGGACGGCCCGCGCCTGCTAGAAGCTGCCAGTGATGGCCGCTTGTGGGAGATGAAGCTGACGGTGATACCAGGGCCTGACACCGTTGAGCAGTATCTCGACGCAGCTTTGGCCGGACAGCTGGCTGGCACGGTGATGCCGTTTCTGATTGTCCGCAACAGCGATGGCCTGGTATTGGGCAGCACCAGATTCTGGAAGGTGGATCGCAAAAATCGCAAGCTAGAAATTGGCCACACTTGGCTACGCCATTCTGCGCAGCGCTCTGGTGCTAATACCGAGGCGAAATTTCTGTTATTGCGCCATGCCTTTGAGGTCATGAGCTGCGTTCGAGTGCAATTCACCACGGACGAACTGAACGATAACTCACGTGCCGCTATTCTTCGCATTGGCGCCACTCAGGAGGGGATTGTACGTCACGAGCGGATCATGCCTGATGGACGGAAGCGCAACTCCGTCCGGTTTAGCATCATTGATAGCGAATGGCCGCAGGTAGCTGAACGACTTCGAGAGAAGATGGGCGCCGGATAGATGACTTCGCCGGACGGTTACCGATACGACCCTAAATTTTTAGATGAGCCAGGGCAGGGTGCGGACGTCAATTCGATTAGGCACGGAAGGTTTTGACGATGTGTGTTTGGAAAACTTGAGATTCCCCAACCTTGCCCGTAGCCAATAAATAAACTTTGCCAAGCGTGTCAGGGGACTATTCATACCGTGCACTCTAAAGTCTGCCACCAACGACAAAGGTGGCGGAGTGGAGATGTGAGGGGCTTTAAAGACCCCCTTGGTGCCTAACTAGATATGCCTGCTCAAGCGCCTTTCCATCTGCGATACGACGATGGTAGCGGGTATGCACACGGCGGCGTACATCAGCCCTGTAAGCATCAGAACCGACATGTATTGGAATGTAGCCGAACCTATTTCGTTTGCTCGCGAAACAATCTCTGGCAATGCGATGGTGAAGCACAGTGAAGTCGTCTGCAGCATGACGAGAGCAAATCCGAGCAGAGGAGGTAAACAAATCCTCATCGCCTGCGGGACTATCACGATTCTCATTGCTGTCGCGGGTGCTAATCCTAAGGTAACTGCCGCCTCCCGTTGACCAGGCGGAACAGCTTTGAGTCCACCCCGGATGATTTCGCTTGTGTAGGCAGCGGTACTCCAGCCGAGTGCAAGAACCGATGCTGCTGCGGAGCTCAGCGATACATGCACGTTGGGAAGGCCGAAGTAAAAAAATTGCAGCAGAATCAGCACCGGGGCTCCTCGTCCGAGCTCCACTATGCAGATCGAAAATATGCGCAACATTTTGATCTTGGAATCTGTGCCTATTGCCAGAAAAAGACCAACTGGCACTCCCCAAAGCAGAGCTAGAGCGCAAATCTGAAGGCTAAATTTATAACCATCTAGAAGTTCGGGGAGCCATACCGACCAGTTACCAAAGAATTCGCTCATCGTTCGATCCTAGCGCGAAGGTTCGCATCAACACTGCGTGAAAGCCATGCCATCGCGAAGCTAATCAAAAGATAAAGGCATCCGGCTAGAGCATAAATCTCTAATCCTTTAAACGTCTGCTGGCTAAGCTGGTAGGCCACTTGGGCCACCTCAGGCACGCCGATCGTAGATGCAATAGCTGTGTCCTTTAATAAGCCGATCGCGTACGTGCTGCAGGCTGGCAAAGAGTAGCGAAACACTTGGGGCGCCATAACTGACATAGCTCTATCCCAAAAGCCTAGCCCGAGCACGTGCGACGCTTCACGCTGCCCGTGCGGTATAGCCAGTAGAGCTCCGCGGTAAATCTCAGCAAGGTTCGCTGCCGTTATTAGACCTAGGCCTAGCATTGCCGCAACGAACGCACTGAGTTGAACCACGTATTCGCTGAAGGAAAAGAAGATAAAAAATAGCCAGACGATTGGGGGAATTGATCTCATAAATACAGTCACGCTGATAGCAACTGCGCGCAGAGTGGCGTGCTTTGAGATACGCATCATACACAAAGGGATAGCCAGAAGAGCGCCCAGCAGAAATGAAGAAAGAGTCAGCGCTAAGCTCCATGGCACTGCTTTTAGCAATGCCACAAGAAAGATCAAGGCTTCCATCAGCGATCCCTCACCGCGGTCAGGAATCTTTGCACACGCTCGTTTTGGGGATCACGCATAACCTCCTTGCTAGGGCCTTGCTCAATAATGCGGCCTTCAGCCATGACGACCACCCGATCAGATACCTGCTCTGCGAAACGCATCTCATGGGTTACCACAATCATGGTCATGCCGCTGTCGGCCAACTCACGCATTACCGCCAACACTTCCAAGCCAACCTCAGGATCGAGGGCAGAAGTAGGCTCATCGAATAGCATGATTTCTGGATCCAGAGCCAAGGCCCTGGATATCGCAATACGTTGCTGCTGGCCGCCGGAACAACGACTAGGGTACATGCCTGCTTTGGCGGCTAACCCTACTCGTGTTAGCAACAACATGGATCGATCATCGGCCTCCTGCTTGCTGCGGCCGAGCACCTTGCGCTGAGCGAGGCTAACGTTTTCAAGCACAGTAAGGTGGGGAAACAGATTAAAAGACTGAAACACCATTCCGAGTTTTTTCTGCAGCTTGGCCAGATCTTGCTTGGAGGGTTTCTTTGTAGCGTCAATGACGACGTCACCAACTCGAATGATTCCTTCAGTAGGCGGTTCCAGCTGATTGATACAACGCAGTAAGGTGCTTTTCCCTGAACCACTAGGCCCGATTATGGCTACAACTTCCCCGCTGCATAGCGAAAAATCAACGTCCTCCAAGACTCTGATTGTACCAAACTTCTTTCCTACCCCTTCAATACATAAAACAGCGCTGGGGTCGCTTGTTTTTTTCGACAGGTTTATGGTCGAGGTAGTCACGCTATTCATGGTGGTATTCCAATGACGAACAAGTAGACTGGAACCCGGCCTCTAAAGCACACTTAGATGGCCGGGACGCTTTGATCTGAACAACAGCAGTCTAAAGTAGAGCAGTATTTGTTATTTTTGTTTTGGCCGAACGCTCATGCTACAGCGTCATGCTTTATGAATTAACGGGATAATTTCTCATACACATCAGGCCGGCGATCCGTGAGTTGTTTAACCTCTCCTTTCGCGCGAGACAGTCTAAGAAGGTCGAGATCAAGAACAGTGTGCACCAGCGCCTCGGTGTTCATTTCTGCCGAGGCGTATGTGCCATCATCTATTTTGAATCTGTTATCTATCGGGCATGCGACAAACGCTTGCCCTTTGCAAACTGTGCGGTAGTCATTCGGGATGTCCAGTGCCCCAAGAAGAGGAGAGACGCAAACATACATCTGATTTTCCAGCGCGCGGGCGTGTCCACTATGCCATTCTCTCCAAGCGCCGCGAGTTTCAGTAAGCGTAGGAACGAAAATCACCTCCACTCCCTGATCCGCTAAATACCTGGAAAGCTCAGGATATTGCACGTCGTAGCAGACATACATGCCACACTTTACGCCTTCAATTTCGAAGACATTCAATGCACTCCCACCACAGGTATTAATCGCTTTTTCACCCCGTGTGAGGTGTATTTTGTCCTGCTCTAGAACAGTGCCATCCGGTCTAAATACAAAGCTTGTGTTAAAGGCCTTGTCATCGACCTCATGCCAATAGGTAGCACCTACAATGGTGACATTATGACGCTGAGCCAGTGCAGACATCCCAAGCTTGTAGTCGTCGTATAGCGGGTTAAATACGGTGCGATAGAATGCTGCAACGGTGGTGTTGTCTACCGTGGCAGCCTGATCGTGGCTCCATAGTAAACCCATCCCAACAAACTCCGGCAGTACGAGGACTGCACTACCTGCCACCTGCGCTTCTTTGACCTTCGTCTCAATATCCTGCAAAAAATCATCGAGAGAGCGAGCAGGCTTTATTGTGTAGGCAGAGATTGAAACCTTCAGCGAGTTAGACATTTTGTGTCCCCTTCCAGTAGCTCGACAATGCCTTCTTGTCAATCTTCCCCGTATTGCCCAGCGGCATTTCGTACAAGTGAACAAAATGTGCCGGCACCTTAAAGTCCGCGAGCACATGTCGACAATGATCAGTTAGCGCTTGCGTGTTCACTGGGTGATTATTACGTGAGACGTAGAATGCTACCGGTAACTCACCAAATTTTTGGTCTTCTACCCCTATTACTCCACAGGATTGAATATCCTGGTGGGTTAAGAGGACTCCCTCAACCTCTGCCGGGGCGATATTGGCGCCACCGCGGATGATAATGTCTTTGATTCTGCCAGTGAGGTAGAAATAGCCCCTGGTATCAAAATGGCCAAGATCGCCTGTGCGGAAAAAACCATTATCAAAAGAAGCCTCGGTGAGAGCCTGGGCGTTCAGATAACCTGACGTGGTGGCCGGGGCTCGTACCATGATTTCTCCTGTCACATTGGCCGGTAAGACAGCTCCCGAACTGCTCACCACTTTTATTTCGACCCCTGGTGATGACTTACCAATGGCCCCCGCCGGCACAGGATCATGATCGGCTGCAAATTTGCCGAATACGGGCCGCACCTCAGTGAGCGCGTAGTAATCTTGAATCTCCGCTCCAAATCTTGCGGTGAAACGCTGCCGCAGTTCCATCGGCAGGGGAGCTCCCGCTGAAATGAGAAGGCGCACGCCCGAAAGGTCAAAATGCAGCGAATTTTGCTCTGCGTATTCCACCATCATAGAGAACATTGTCGGCACACCCTGAAAGACGGTGATGCCGTGGTGGATGATTGCTTCCAAAACATCTTGAGGTCGAAAGCGCCGCAGCACTACAACTTCGCAACCGGCTTGAATTCCAGTGGCAGCAGCGGTCGATAATCCGTACAGGAAACCAAGAGGCAGTGCTACCAGCATCTTGTCTGCGGGCGAAATTTGCCACATGTCAATCAATGACTGATTGCCCGCGGTTTCTGCCTTTTGGTCGAACAGAACCGCCTTGGGTATGCCTGTCGAGCCCGACGTATAGATGATCAAGAAGTGAGCCGATGGAGTCTCTTCAGCATAGATCGTCTCAAGAACTGGCGTGGCAACAAAGAAATCCGTCGCCTGATACACCTGACAATCCAACCCACTTGCCGCCTCATTGGCGTTAGCCGTCAGCTTCTCATCGGTGAGCAAAAGCTTTGCGTGTGCATGTTCTAAAATGTAGGCGACTTCAGCGCTGCTCAGGCCCGCGTTGATGGGCACGAACGTGCCTCCCAGCTTTGCCATCGCATAGTAAAGTACAAGGATATCGCTGCTGTTCTCGCAGTACACTGCCAACGTCGACGTGTTACTTAGACCTCTCGCACGTAGTACGTTGGCAATGCGATACACCTCACGCACCAAACCGCCATAAGTGAACGCTTTGTCTTCAAACCGCAACGCCATGGCGTCTGGGTTTTTGTGGGCGACGGCTTCGATGCTTTTCAAAATCATGACACTTGACCTCGGATGGAACGTTTGTGCGTGAGGGGTTTATCGAGTTCTCAGACTGGCTTGCAATGCATCATAATTTTCCATTCACCTTCCTGAACCGACTCGCCTCGCTGATTTCTCAAGGAAACATGGAAATTAACAATGCCGACGCCTGGCTTTTTGGTCTCACGTTTGGAGTCCACACGCTGGTAGACGTGAATTGTATCGCCAATTTTGATCGGGCCACGCAGATCCCACGTCATGCCCAAAAAGGCAATTGCGGTGCCTTCCTTGATCCCCAGCCGGCTTTCCAGGCCAGTAGCGATCGCAAAACCTGCTGGGCCATGGAGGATGCGCCCGCCAAAGACCGTGCTCTTTGCAAATTCTTCGTCGGTATGGACGGGGTTGTGGTCACCAGTCAGTGCGGCGAACATGACAATGTCAGCCTCAGTGATGGTACGCCGCGGAGAGTTCCACTCCTTGCCAACCTCTAGTTCATCGAAGTACAAGGCGTTCTGGCCGATCCCGGCGCGTTCAACTGCTTGTGCGGTGTCAGACATTGTTTTGCTCCTGTTTAAGAACTTTGGTGTTGAGGTTTTGCGCAGCAGCGCCCATCGTCGAAAACTCGACATTAGGCTGTTGCATGTAAGAAATGAGCTGTTCCAGCATCGTTATTCGAGGGCCGCGACCAATTATCTCGGGATGACACGTCAGCGTGAATATTCCCGACATCGAGTGGGCATAATCGAATTCAGAAGACCATGCTTTGAACACATCACTCGGTAGCCTTAAACCCGTATTCAGAGGTCGAACATTGAATTGGAAGTAAGGGTAATCATCGAGCTCCCAAGCCACTGGGAATTCAAGGACTGCACTTTCAGGGCCGTGAGTGAAGCGCTCTTCAGTCAGTACGTCATGTTTACGTGCATAGAAGACATTGAAATCGTTGGACATAAGGCTGCTGTCATAGATCAGCCCATGTTCCTCCAGGAGATCAATAGTGTTAGCGCTGAGATCCCAAGCCGGAGAGCGATAGCCTATAGGACGGACGCCGGTAACGGCTTGCAGCGTGTCCATGCTTTTGGCTAAGAGCGCGCGTTCTTCGGCTAGCTCCAATCCGACTGGAGACTCGTGGATATAGCCGTGACAGGCTACCTCATGACCCTCAGTGATGATCCGCTTGACCAAGTCTGGATACGAAGTTGCTGTATGTGCTGGCACAAAAAACGTGGCAGGCACTCCACAGCGTTTCAGCACGTCCAGCAGGCGCGGCATGCCGACCTCAGCGCCGAACTCGCCCCTCGACAGAGGGGTAGGGGATACCTGCTTAAAGGTGCTCAACCAAATTGCAACGCCGTCGAAATCAAACGTCAGGCAAACGGTGGTCATTGTGGAAGCCTCAAAACGTCGGCCTCAGACTCGTCAATCAGGCGGCGGGCAATGACCAATTTCTGAATGTCGTTCGTACCTTCACCGACGATGTATAGAGGCGCTTCTCGGTAAAGGCGCTCTACGACAAATTCGTCGATGTAACCGTAGCCACCGTGGATTCGCAATGCGTCTTCTGTGATGTCCCGAGCAGACTCGCTAGCCAGAAGCTTTGCCATACCAGAAAGCATATCGGCGCGTTCACCTGACTCCTTGGCTCGTGCCGCTTCTGCGGTCATCAATCGAGCAGCAACAAGCTTGGTTGCCATTTCAGCGAGTCTGAGCTGAACAGCCTGATGCTGATCAATGGCTACCCCAAATGACTTACGATCGCCGGCGTAGCGCTTGGCCTCGCTCAAAGCATTTGCCGCAAGACCCACGGCGCTCGCAGCGATAGCAATTCGACCTACCTCCAAAGCATCAAGCAAATGCCGCATGCCTTTACCGGTAGCACCGCCCAGCACAGCGGTTTTCGAGGCTACGACCTTGTCCAACACGATTTCCATCGTATCAACCAAGCCATACGCCATTTTGTGGAATTCGCTGGTGACACTGACCCCTTCTTGAGTCTTATCGATCAAGAAAAGGCTGGAACGAGGCTTATTGGTTCCTTCGTCAAAGCTGGTACGAGCAAGAGTCAGTAGAATTGTGGCCTTGGCGCCATTGGTGACGAAGATTTTGCTGCCACTGATCGTGAACCCTTCTTCAGTAGGGGTAGCAACTGTCCTGATTGATTGCAGGTCAGAGCCGGCCCCAGGTTCAGTCAGCAACAGAGCACCACGGTGCTCACCCGTTGCCATCGATGGGAGATAGGCCTGCTTTTGCTCTTCGGTGCCATATTTGGCGATTGCGTACGCCACAGTGCAGTGACTGTTGATATAGGCCGCGAGCGTTGTCCAACCTGCTGCAATCGTCTCCATAACCACTGCAAATACGGGAAGACGCAGCTGAAACCCGCCGTATTCTTCAGGAATGGCCAAACCGAACAACCCCATTTCCTTCATCGCTGCCAACATTTCGGTAGGGAAGGTCTTGCTGCGATCCATCTCGTGAGCGTGCGGGCGCACTTCACGAGCGATGTATTTAGTAACGGTGTCAATGATATCGTTTTCGATATCAGTAAAATCGGTATGTCGGCTCACTGTAATAACCCCTAGAGCGGTAATACGCTGATACGAAGCTAATCTGAAACTCAGTCTTTTGAATGGCAAGCCTGACTGTTTGACGCTATTTACTTAAAGCGAGCAGCACGGCCATATTTCTCACGAACTTCAGCGAACTCTTCTGGACGACGTTGCTGCATTTTTTCGTAATAACCTGCACGGCTAATACCGTACGCGCCTTTTTGATGAAGCAGACCAAGTGATTCGGCCATCTTCAATGCGAATGTATTAGGGTTGAGAATCGTAGTTTGACGGGGTGCACCACTCGTCAGAAGCCATTTTTCAGTGCAGGCGGAGATGATGGTGCACGCGAGAATGACCGACTCGACGCCGCCATCTTCCATCGCTTTGGCCGATGCGGCTAAAGCGTCTTTAGCTACACCTTCATAATCATTGATCATGTCGGTGATGTACCAATTGATGTAACGCACGTCCTTACATTGTTCGCTTTGGCCGTAAAGACGTACCAAGTCACGCATGTACGCTGCAGATTTGCGGTGGTCAGTTACCAGTAGATAATCATGGCCGAAATAGGAAGCGTGCTGCATGGTTGCTTCCAAAGTCCCAACTACAGGGATGTCAACGAGCTCTCGCGCGGCTCGGACACCTGGATCGTTACAGCAGCCTACGATGACTGCGTCGAAACCTTTCTTTTCAGCATCGATGATGCACTCGAAGAGAACTTCTTCAGTAAGGTGCTTTGGATACCACCAATCGCAGTTCTCTGGGCAGTTTTCCACGTTGGTGACAACCAGCTCATTCCCTTCATTCAGGTAGGGCTCAAGAGTCTCGGTGATCAGCCCGTTGTACGCCGGCGTTCCGAAAGGATTGATGAAGTTGATTCTGACGCCCATGACCATTTCTCCAAACGGGGCGGAGAGCTGAACAGCTCAACGTACCCACCGTATTAAAAATTAGACCGCTGGGTCAGTATGCGGAAATCTTTGACAGAGTCAAGAGCCTGGTGCGTACCAAAACAGCAGCCAGCTCACCCCGCCACGCGTGCCGTGACATCAGCCTGATCGACCCTTGCATCATAGAGACTCACCGTATAAATTGGATACCCAGCGGTCAGTTTTTTTGGATGATGGTAATTTTTCTCGCATCCAGCCCCCAACCAGGAGTGAACAGCATGATCAAAGGCATCAATGCAGGCAGCGGTTATCCAGGCGTGTCGATGGGCACGTTGGTTAGTGAGGGTGAGTTGTTGTTCTTGTCTGGCCATGTCGGCACCGACGAGGCAGGCGAGCCGGTAACAGGCGGTTTCGAAGCTCAGGTTCAAGCTGCTTTCGAAAATATGGGTAAGACCCTGGCAGCGGCCGGAGTAGGGTTCGAGGCATTGGCCAAAATGACGACCTACATCACGGATCCAAGCCCTGAAAGCCTGGCTGCCTTTAAGAAAGTTCGAAACTCTTTTGTGAATATGGATTGCCCGCCCGCCAATGCACTCGTCACCGTTGCAGGGCTTTATGACCCTGCCATCAAGATCGAGATCGAAGGCGTGGCTCTGATCCCTCGTTAAATTCTGCTCAAGCGAGAATGGTAATGGCCGAGTACGATGCAGTAATAGTTGGCGGCGGGCATAACGGTTTGGTGTGTGCAGCATACCTGGCCAAAGCCGGCAAAAAGGTTTGTGTGCTGGAACGTCGTCATATCTTGGGCGGGGCTGCGGTCACTGAGGAGCTATGGCCAGGATTTCATTTGTCCGTGGCCTCCTATTGGATGTCCCTGCTTCAACCCAAGATCATGATCGACCTCAATCTGATGAAGTACGGGGTTAAGGTTCTTGATATCAATCCAGGCATACACCCGTTTCTGGACGGCACATCTGTAACGTATTGGCCCGAAGCGTCGCGTATGAGCGACGAATTGCGCAAGTACTCGCAAGAGGATGCTGATGCCTATCCTGAATTTACTGCACACATGCGTAAGCTGGTAGCGCATCTTCGAGAGCTGATTTTCGAGGTGCCGGTAGATTTCACGACCGGTAAGGTTAAGGATCTGACGAAGTCCGCAGGCTTGATTTGGCGCATGCGCAAAGCCGGCCCTATGTTTTATGACATATGGGATCTGCTCACGATGAGCTGTCATGACTACTTAAAGCGTTGGTTCTCGAACCCTCAGGTGCTAACGGTCTTTGGTTGCTACGCTTCAGGCAGCGGCGGCAATATTGGCCCTATGAGCCCTGGTTCTGCCTATGTTCTGGCACGACCTTATCTTCGTGAAAGCGATACCGCCGCAGGCCCAGGTGGACTCGTGCAAGGCGGTATGGGTGCCATCGCCAAGGCGCTTGAGCGCAGTTGCCAAGATCTCGGTGTAGACCTTCGATGCAACGCACCCGTGAAAGAGATTGTAGTGGAGAACGGACGCGCTTCAGGTGTCTTGCTCGAAAACGGGGAGGTGATACGGGCTAAAAAGGTCGTTGCCAACGCAAACGCTAAAACGCTATTTCTTCATTTGCTGAAACCGGAACATGTGCCGGCCGAGGTGATTGCTCGCGTTAAGCGAATCAGGACGCAATCGACAACCTTCAAGATCAATATGGCGTTGTCTGGCTTGCCGAAGTGGAACTGCTTGGTTGGAAAAGACTTGCAGGTGCCAGGCTCAATTACCATCGCTGAGAATCTTACCGAGCTCCAAGAGGCATTCGAGTCTGGTCAGCATGGACGAATCGCGCAGCACCCTTATATGTGGATCCTAACACCAAGCGCGTTTGATCCTACGTGTGCGCCCGAAGGCATGCATACGCTCAGTTTGCTTGGTGGACACGTTCCGTACAGTCTCAAGGATGGGCGCCCGTGGGATGAGGTTACCAAGGAGGAGCTGTTTGATCGTGTCATTGCTCAGATTGAACGGTACGCGCCAGGTTTCCGGGATCTGGTAGTGCATAAGCAGGTACTAACGCCCATCGACATTGAGAAAATGTTTGGCATGACAGACGGCCATGTTCACCATGGCGAGCTGAGCATCGATCAGATTTTTTTCCGTCGTCCAATCGCTCAGTACGCGGACTACAAGACGCCTGTTAACGGCCTATACATGTGTGGCGCTTCGACGCACCCAGGTGGTGGGGTTACTGGAGTGCCGGGATATAACGCATCAAGGGTCATTCTCGCCGATTTCTAACGTCAGATCGCAGGGTTCCCCGTGCCGAGCGTTGACTCGCGCATGGGGTTTTTTTTGTCACTAAATCGTAGCAATAGCATCAAAAGCACCTCTGGGAAGATTAATTTGACTCGCAAGTCCAAAAAAAAGACAATGCGAAATCCTTCCCCCTGGGAATAGCTTTGATCCTGCTGCACGGCTTATCAAGAGGTGTAGATGGAATATACATATCGAGGAGTCGTTTACCCCGCCCAGACGGATGCCATGGGGCATATGACAGTGCAGTATTACGTTGCTGCATTCGATCAAGCGTTTTGGCATTTCATTGCTTCTTTGGGCTACCACCCTGACTGGCGGAACTCGAAAGGCGAAGGGTGGGCGGACGTCAAGTACGTTATCAATTATTCAAGCGAGCTAAAAGTCGGTGATTTGTTCAGCGTACGTAGCCAAGTTGTAAAAGTAGGGAATAGCTCGTTGGTTACCCATCATGATTTGCTCAACATCGAAGGCCAAATTTGCGCCGATATCGAGATGACGTCCGTGTACTTTAATTTGACCAAGCGTGAATCGATGAGCCTACCTGACGCTGTTCGTATCAATGCAGGTGCTGCACTTCTTAAGCAGCAATAAAATTTATCAAGGTGACACTGTGACTATCGATCTTCGTGACCAGCTAAAGCTAAAAAAACAGGCCTATGTACAGGATGAAATCTTGTCCACTGCCGCCATTCTTTTTGCTGACAAAGGTTTTCGCGCCATCACCATCAACGACATCGCTGCTGGGTTGGGGTACACAAAGTCGGTGGTTTATTATTACTTTAAAAATAAAAACGAGATACTCTGGCAGATCTTCAACAGAATGTATGAAAGTTACCAGCAGGCTATAGACGAGGTGATCGGAAAGTCGCTGTCTCCAACTGAGACTCTGCACGAGATTCTTTATCAACATGCGCTTCAGGTAATGAAGCGTAAGCACTGGACTGCTATCTACTTTCGTGATGAAAGTGAGCTGGAGCCAGAGCAGCAAAATCTGATGCGCAAGCGTAAGCGTGAATACGATGCGTCAATTGAGAAGGTCTACCATGAGGGCGTCAAGGAGGGTGTCTTTGTCGATATTCCATCGCATATTGCTGTGTCGGGCTTCCTGGGCATGTGCAACTGGTCTCATACCTGGTTCAATGACAATGGAAGTCATACAGCTGAGCAAATTGCCGGCTATTACTGCAGCATCATGTCAAAGGGATATTTGACGTAATAAGAGCAATAGCAGGCATGCGCCCTCCGATGAAGGCGCATTACGTTAGGACTTATTGATCAGCATAACGTGGCGTACCCGGAGTCGCGGCACTTGCATCCAGCCCTGCTTTTTGAAGCTCTTTTCCCAGCGAACCATTGTCTTGCAGCTCCTTGATGAGCCGATCCATGGCCTGCCCCAATTCCTGGTTCCCTTTTTTGTACAGATAAGCAGTTTGTGCGGGTTCGATGGACGACTTGACTGCCGGGTCTGGAGTCGCGACCTTGACCTGTATGTCCTTAGGCATTCCGCCTTGCTTCTGCGTTTCCACGCCTATGGAATACGTGTTGACTGCCGCGCTGATACGCCCACTGCTCAAGTCTTGTGCAAGTGCAACTGCAGTAGGATAGAGATTTAGATCCGAGCCATACATTTTCTTCAGCTCAGGCACCCACAGGTAGCCCTGCACGGTTCCTACCTTCTGTCCTTTGAGCTGAGAGAACTGGGTAAGTCCCTCGCGCGAGTAGATGGCTGTTTGTTCTAGGTATACGGGTGCGCTGACACCCAGCACCTTCGCGCGTTCGGCAGTGCGGTACCACGCGCCTACCGCGACGTCTGAACGACCTGCTACAACGTACTGGATAGCCGCTGCAGAATCGGTGAACTGGTGTTGAACTTGCAAGCAATTGGCCTTGGCAAAAGCCTCCATGACGAAAGCGTCGATGCCAGCTGCAGTTTTGCCATCTTGAGCTTGAACAATGTAGGGAGGTACGACCGCTGATGTGACCTTCAAAACACCTGGCTCCAGCGTCGAGAATTTGTCTGCTGGCTTGCAATCCGCCGCGGAGGCGATGGATGGTACTAGGTTGAACACGCCTGCGATCACGACAGCACCGAGTTTTACTGCAGTACTTTTGCTTACCATTTTGATTCTCCGAAGATATTATTAGTTAGGCAGGACTTGAAACTAAGTAAAGCAGTGACGCATTCAGATATTTTTTTAATGCTATGAGTTCTTATAGCCAACAACGCAAAGTATCAGCGAAGCAATTTTGTCTTTAGCATATGTGTAATTAAGATTTGATGGGTCTAGTTGCTGAAAAACACCTTCTAACAAAGCGCGAATTGCACCTGTCGTAAGCGTCACATCGCTAACGCTAAAAGTGTTCTGTGAGTTGCCTAATGTCAGAATGTCCTGTAGGACTGCTACCTGCTCATTACGGATAGCTAATATCATTTCTAACTGTTGTTGTGAAAGATAACCCGAATCGCGCGTTGCTAGTACATGGTGACAACGATTTTCATAAATGAAACGTAGGTGGCACTGGACGTAGCATTCCAGAAGTTTGATGGCGACCTTCTTGCTCCGTTTCGAAGGCCGGATTGCGCTTAGCAGTACATGCTCTGCTTCCTCAATGAGTTCAAAGAGGAGTTCTTGCTTGTTCTCCATGTGGTTGTAGAGTGATCCAACTTGGATGCCTACCGATTCTGCAAGCTGACGAAGACTGACAGAGGGGTAGCCGTGTATTGAAAACAGCTCAAGAGCCGCCTCCTTTACCGCCTTCCCTGTATCCAATTTTCTGGCTTCAGTGCCATTGGTCAGGACGTCTTCAAAAATTGCGGCCATGTTTACCTTGGGCGACGAGCGTCGAGTCAAAATAATCCGCCCGGGAAACAGCAATCTCACGGGCGGCTGACAAAATCGTCAGAAACAGAGGAACCGAAAATGGTAAATCAACTGGCTGAGTAATCCTCAGCAAACGAACGGCGGTCGCGGGCGTAATCAACGTTTTCATCTGGAATGACCCGGATGCGGACTTTGCTCTGCATTTCTTCCGAGATGTGCGCGACAACACCTGGCATGGTGGAAATCACAGCAAGACCAGTCATTTCAGCAGGCGTAAAGCCCATCTGAGCCAAAATAGCGCCCATCATGCCTACTTCATTGATGACGTTTTCAGGCTTATTTGCTTGGGTGGTGAACGCCTTGTGAATGGCTTCATACCATTCACACACATCACCCCAAACGCCACACTCCAATGCCAATGCTTTCAGCTGCTGAGCGCGAGGATCGGTGAAGCGAAAAGCCGGATGACCCAGGCCTGGAACTCGTTCTTTTCGAGCTCGCATGCCCTCGACCAATGCGCTAGCAGCCTCGTCAAGGCTTGCAGCGCTTCGGGCGTTAGGCAGTGTCAGGTTCAGGAAATGGCCAGTCTGATCGGGTGCCAGCGAGTACTCGCCAGCCGATAACACCGCCGTAGCAAGGCCGGCGACCATAGAAGGATTGCTGGATACACAGTAGCGCGCGGCGGCTGTGCCAGGCTTTTTCAGAGCGTAATCCAGTACTGAGCACAGAACCCCATCGATCATTTTTGCCTCGCCCGCTGACGGCAAACGGCCCCGGATGAGCAGAAACGTTGCTTCTGGGAAGCTCAGCTTGCCGATCAAATCACTTAGATCATAACCGCGGATGTAGACGGTGTTGTTCTCGACGTCGCTTACCGATGTTTGCCAATAACGATTTTGCTCTGTGCTCATGTGGATGTCCTTAAAGCGGTGTGACGGCGGCGCCATTGGGCCGGTGTACATCCATCGTATGGTAGGTCTGTTTTTTTGTCTAGCGGGTCAGTTAGAAAGAATGACCGGTTGGTCAGTCACCCGAGGAGTGGCATTGGCATGCGCTGATTGCACGTCACAGGCTAGCCATTGCCCCATGAGTCACGCAGCGCCCAGTCGCCGTCAGCACATCCGATGGGCTTTCTCTGCTCGTGACATCGAAGGCTTACGCCGCCAGATAAGCGGCAGGCGGTTTCCCTATGTCCATTAGGAGCGATCAGAGGTGATAGGGCAGCATCAGCAGCCAGCCTCCGTCTGTAAAAAGATCATTCTTCACCCTGGAAATACCCTATGGTCTGATAAAGTGACCATAGGGTATTATTGCTTTTTAGGCTGTGCCTAACCTGTATAGGCTCAGCATTCGGCTTGGGAAATGGGGATGCCCGGATGAAAGATCGGCCTAGAATTGAAGAGCTGAGCCACATTAGATCGCCCGCACGAGCCTATGATATTGATCGAATGCATGAGGTGGCGACTAGGTCATTTCTTGCAAAAGGATCCGCGGCAGTTAGCCTGAGGGACATTGCATCGGCTGCCGAGATACCTATAGGTTCGATGCATAAACTCACAGGCGGGAAAGAGCGCTTGTTGTTCAAGCTTATAGAGGGGTATGAGATAGGTTTGCATGAAGCAGCATCAGTACGCGTCAAATGTGCACGTACAGCCACAACTGAACTAGATGCCTTTGTTACTGCTTATGTGGAATATGGCGTTTCTGCTCGGCAACGGCACCACTTGGCGAGACAAGAATTGTTGGCGCTTCCCGAAAACTTACAGGCAACTCTACGTTCTCTGAGAGACAAGCGGGTCAACAGTTTGTGGCGAATAATCGCACATGGACATTCAACGAAGTCGTTCGATTGCCCCGAGCTTAGATTCACTGCCAAAATAATCTTAGCTAGCCTGGAGGGTATTTTGAGTAACCGAACGGTCGGAAACGATGAGATTCTACAGTCTCTTGATCTTCTAAAAAGAATGGCGAATAAATTTGTTATTGCTTATAAAGAACCTGTTTAATGTTTCTCTTGGGGCGAGGCTAGAATTTTAGACTCACAGCTACTCATGTCATCCGTGCAGAGGAGTGGTATCAGCATGAATGAACTAAAGCTACGCTTGTCTTGAGCTCTTTTTAATAAGTAAGCCGGATGCGTTGCATTCTTTGAAGCTTCAAGCAGTGAATATCGGCTAAGCATCGGATGTTAGGTCTAGCAGGCTGCTTCAATCAGGATGATCCTCCAGCCACAGAGCTGCATTGGTGTGCCCAGCGTTTTATATGCTTCATTGATTGATCCAACAGGGTGAGAGGTGGTATTGGACACGACAACTCGGCCCTCAGAGTTGACAATCAAGCACGGTAGCTCGAATCTTGAAAGCGGGTAAGCCACAGAGCGTTCGAAGTCATCCAGCCTTACGTCTGCAGCTGCTACGCCTATGAAATGATCGGATACAACGATCGGCACGGCTAAGGTGAGCAAGTACTTATCAAAGTCGACATAGGGCCCGACGACCACAGGCTCTCGATTGAGCCGAGGGAGGCTCATCCACTCAGCCTTGGTGTACTCGTAAAAATTACCACGCCAAGGATAGCGACTATTGGAGTCTTCCTGGATGCTTCCATCTGCTGAGAGTTCTAGCCAGCTGAGAGCGTAGTCTGTCCCAGGGATAATGTTTTCATCTAAAATAATGCCCAACGAAAAGGCAGATCCATCTAGGCGCATGAGCGCTTTCACAAGACTGGGTCGCATGTGCTTGAGATCAGACTCCGCAACTTTGCTATTTTGAGCTGACTTGTTTTCGATTAGTTGGGTGAATTGGCTGCTCATCAGTCTTAACTCACCGAAGACCTTTTCAAATGCAGAGCAGGCGGCCTGCTTTAGAAAATCATTCAACGGTATGGCCTCGAAGTGCTTGTTGGTGTGATCGTGAAGCAATCAAGCTCAGACGCTTCTTGGCCAAAGACTCGAAGGATATTCGCGTTCTGTCACGAGCAAGCGTACCCGCCTCATGCACCAACCTTTGGCCCACCATCTTTGTCACCGCTGCAAGTGTCTGAGCGCACTCTTCTGTATACCCTTGGTCTTCGTGGGCGAGCGCGAGAAGCCAGCTATATTCTTCGTAAGTATGAAGCGCTGCTGAGCTTAATCTGACTGACTGAGCCGCTGCTGCTAGCTCGATGTCGAACCTGGCGTGTGCTCGGCAGGCTGCAATTGCGCTAGTAGCACTAAGCACTCGATTGCAGTATTCCTCCAAGCGCGCAATATTCGACGGTGAAGCGCGGCTAGCCGCGAGCTCGGCCGCCTCACCTAGGAGCATTGCTTTCCAATCCGACAGGTCTCTAAGAGCCGTAGCAGATAAGTCTTTCAGTCGAATCTCCGCTTTATCATGGGCCATCCGGGATGTGCGCTGCACGAACGTGCCGCCGCCTCGTCCAGGCTTGGTATCGACTAAACCTTCCAGGCGCAGCTCAGCTAACGCCTCGCGAAGAGTGAAGGCAGTAACGTGAAGCTCCTTGGATAAGACTGCTTCTTTGGGCAGCATCTCTCCGTCTTCGAAGAAGCCAAGATCAATAGCTGTGCGTAAGCGCGTCACCACTGAGCTGACCCCAGTAAGGTGCTGAGGTCGCAACGAAAACATGGTCACTCCCTGCGGGAGATCTGAACCGAGAGCCATGAGCGTCCTATGGGACAAATGATTACTCCCCATTCTATCGGTCATGACCAACCTATGCGACCCGGAATGTCTCTATCCGGGCCGCGGCCTCGCTTGGAAGCGACACCCTTCGTCAGGTATCTAGCTTAGCTGTAATAACCTACTGTTGCTTTGACCTCCAAGTACTCGGTCAACGCATGTGGGCCGCCCTCCCGGCCATTCCCAGATTGCTTGTATCCCCCAAATGGAGCCATCACGTCCCAGTCCGGGTAATTGATGAAAACCGATCCAGCCCGCAGTTTGCGGGCCACCAAGCGAGCTCGGTCGATGTCAGAGGATTGGACGTATCCGGCCAAGCCATAGTGGCTGCTGTTCGCGATGGCAAGGGCTTCTTGTTCCGTGCTGTACGCGGAAATGACTAATACAGGCCCGAATATCTCCTCGCGAAGAATAGCCATCGACGGCTTAGCGTCTGCGAAGACAGTCGGCTTCGCGTAGTAGCCTTTCGTGAGGCCGTTTGGTGTACCAACACCGCCAGCGACAAGCCTGGCGCCTTCATCGATCCCACTCTGGATCAGCGCTTGCACCTTGTTGAACTGCATTTCGCTCGCCAGCGGCCCTAGCTCAACTGACTCGTCTTGAGGATCACCCACAATCAGCGTGTTGGCCGTCCTTGCGGCTATGTCCAGCGCCTGTTCATAGAAAGCCGCCGGCACCAACATATGGGTAGGTGCATCGCATGATTGGCCGCTGTTAGACATGCAAATTCGTACACCTGTCGAGACAGCAGTCTCAATATCGGCATCATCCAATACAATATTGGCGGATTTCCCACCTAGTTCTTGGGTAACCCGTTTGACCGTATCAGCAGCCGCTTTTGCCACCAAAATTCCGGCTCTTGTGGAGCCTGTAAAGGAAATCATGTCCACATTGGGATGCCTAGATAGAGCCTCGCCCACGTTTGGGCCATCCCCATTTACTAGGTTGAACACACCATTAGGTAGTCCCGCTTCATGCAGAATCTCGGCAAATATGATTGCATCAAGTGGTGCTATTTCGCTTGGTTTGAGCACGATGGTGCACCCTGCAGCAATAGCAGGAATTACCTTGCAAATAATTTGATTCAGAGGCCAATTCCACGGGGTAATCAACGCGACTACGCCAATAGCCTCCTTGGTGACCTGTGTGGTTCCGTGCTGTTCCTCGAATGGGTAGTCTTCTAGGATCTTGATCATCGCTTCAATATGCGCGGAGCACGTGTAGGTCTGTGCTTCACGGGCGAAGGAGATAGGTGCCCCCATCTCCCTTGTTGTGATTTGAGCCACTTCCTCTCTGCGTTCGTTGAAGCCTTTGAGAATCCGTCGAAGCAGGTGGACTCGTTCCGACACCGAGGTGGTCGAAAACCCGTCAAAGGCCGCCTTGGCGGCGGCAACAGCCTTGTCAACGTCAGCAGCCGTCCCCATAGCGATTTGGTCGAAAGCCTCTTCTGTGGATGGATCGATCACATCCAGGAAATTTGATTCCGTAGGAGCTACCCAGGCGCCATCGATATAAAATTTCTTTGTATTGCTCACTGCATTCCCCTTAGTACTCTTATCGAACCAACATGCCAGCGGCTCGCTGGCATGCCTAAATTCAGATTTCTTGACGACCAATTGCCCGGTAGACGCCTGGTTTCGAAGATTTCAGTCTCATCCCGTAGATTGAGCCGAGGACGAGTGCGGCGAACAAGAATGCCAGCAGGATCATTGCTGTTTGCTCGCTACCGGTGAGAAGACCGATGTTGGACGTGGCCAGCCAAGCGGTGACGAGCAGTCCAAGCAATGCCAGCACCGGCGCAATCACGGACTGCCATTTAGACGCTGTGTGATCCACTCTCTTGAAAAATACCAATACGGCCACGGTCGTTAGGATTTGCAGGATCAAGAGGGTGTACCCCGCGATTCCAACCAGAGATGCATAGCCGCCGTAGGGTTCGATCTGAGAGATGACCACAGCTATTACGCTTGCCAGCGTAATTAACAGAACTGTCGCCGACGCTTTATAAGGCGAGCCATGACGCGCGTGTACCTTGGCAAAGGCCTTTGGGAATACGCCATCAACGCTCAATGAGTAGATGTAGCGGCCTAGAATGTTATGGATGGCCAAAACACAGGCAAAGATGCTTGTGGCCATCAACGTATGAACCACATCAACGCCCACCCGACCCAAATACATCTCGATCGCCAGCAAACCCGAATTTGACGGGTCGTTGATCGATTTTTGAAGCGCTTGCTCTGGCCCTAGCGCCCAGATAAACGCAGTGGTACCAGAGGCAAAAATAAAGGTCATAACGATAATGGCGATGTATGTAGCGCGGGGAACTGTCCTTTCCGGGTCGCGAGCTTCTTCACGAAAAACGGCTGTTGCCTCGAAGCCAGCAAAACAAGTCACGCCGAACAGGACAGCAAGGCCAATCGAGCCTGACGTAATGGCACTGGGGGTAAGCCATTCAAAACCAATACCACTCGCACCACCCTTGGTTACCACGCTCGCTTCCCATACGAACACGACGATTACTTCCAACACTAGGGCAGCAGTTAATACCGTCGCTGAAAGGCTAATGCGGTAGTGACCCAAGATGCCAACGAGTAGCGCAATCAGCAGAGTCCACTGCCACCAGGGGAGGCTATCTATTCCGATCCATGACAGTGAAATGGAAGAAAAGATGACACCTGCGTACAGATAGGCACCGACCAACATGAACGTGTAGGCAAGGATCGCCATGAACGCGCTCCCTAGGCCGAGCGGACGCCCAAGACCAGCTGTGATGTAGGCGTAATAAGCACCAGCATTCGGTACGTGCCGCGCCATAGTCGTGAAACCCACGGCGAACAGCAGCATTAGAGCTCCCGCTGCCAGGTATGTCAGGGGGGCGCCCAGACCGTTGCCTGCACCGATGATGACGGGAATCAACCCAATGATGATCGTAAGCGGCGCGTTGTAGGCCAGAACAGTGAACACGATATCCATCGTGCCCAAATGCCCTTTCAATCGATGGTTTGTGTCTGTAGCGGTAGCAGGTGAACCCGCTGAATACGCCATTTTTTCGGAATAGCTCATACATCCCCCTTCCTGCTGCCAGAGCAATTGCTCAAATGACGATTGTGAAAAAACGCGCTGAGGCTCATGCCTTGTATGGCGGTCGTTTTTTCGTTCCGAATCTGCATGAAGTGCAGAGTCAATGGCAGAGAAGCTAAGGGTCGCCGCGTTCGGGATTTGGATGAGACATCCGGCCTGAAGGGCGTAATGCTGCTTGTTTTTACGCTACCGGCGCCATGATCGGGGCCCAGGTAGGCTGCTGTGCTCGCTTCGTCATGGGAGTTATTGCTCCCACGCGATCGATGCCAGCGCTGTGTCTGGAGTCGGGGCATGCTTCACCTCTTGTTGTTGTGTTCAGCGTGTCGTTGCGTAGCCCATTTAAAATCTACGCCCACAAATATTTTTAGACAAGTCCTTTTGAGGTTGGTAACGTAATCCTCAGCGTCCGGCATGGGCTGCTAACAGTAAATGGCCTACTGAGACAAGAAAAATGGCCTTTTTGTCGCTATCTGCCGCTAATTTGCTAACTCATGTGCCACGCCAGACCTCGGCGATGATCGGTTTTTCAAAGCTTGGTCGTAGTGGGGCGGACACGCGATGCCACGAATTTTCGTGGAACAACGAGACGTATAGGTGGGCGAAATGAGTACGAAATCGAGTCAGAGCTACGATTACATCGTGGTAGGTGCAGGCTCTGCAGGATGCGTTTTAGCCAGTCGGCTTTCAGAAGATCCGGAAGTCAGAGTGTTGGTAATCGAAGCGGGTGGGCCCGATCGGAAATGGGACTTCCGTATCCAGATGCCTGCTGCGCTCACCTATCCGCTCACTGGAAAGACCTATAACTGGCAATTTTTGACCGAACCAGTTGAGGCCCTAAATGGGCGCCGCGTACCCTATTTTCGAGGCAAGGTATTGGGCGGTTCGTCAACCATCAATGGCATGGTTTACATCCGCGGCAACGCCATGGACTACGACAACTGGGCTAAAGATCCAGAGCTTAAGCATTGGTCTTACGACCAGTGCTTACCCTATTTCAAGCGCGCCGAATGCTACGACCAAGGAGAGAGTGAGTATCGGGGTGGAAGCGGGCCTCTTCATGTCACGAAAGGATTTGGTGCTAGCCCCCTCTACCAAGTTTTCATCGAAGCAGCTCAAGAAGCTGGGCATGCGCACGTCAATGATCAAAATGCCTACCGTCAGGAAGGATTCGGTCGAATGGACATGACTGTCCATAAAGGCGTTCGGGAGAGCACCGCAAAGGCATACCTGCACCCAGCCATGGCGAGACCCAACCTGGAGGTAATTACCGGAGCACTGGTTCGCTCAGTAGCTTTTGAAGGTACGCGTGCGGTAGGTGTCAGTATCCTGAGCGAAGGTAAGGAGCAGATCGTTCGCTGTGATCGTGAGGTCATCCTTTGTGCGGGTGCAATCCAATCGCCGCAAATTCTAATGTTGTCCGGTGTTGGCCCAGCCGAAGAACTCACCAAACATGGAATCAAGGTCGTCTGTGACTCACCCGGTGTTGGGAAGAACCTGGGGGATCATATGGAATTCATTGTTGCCTACGACTGCACGAAACCTGTCTCGTATTACTCGGAATTGAAGCTTCACCGCCAGGCTGCGATCGGAGCCCAATGGCTTACTACGCACAAAGGGCTTGGTGCTTCCAACTTCTTCGAGGCGGGTGGGTTTTTGCGATCCTCTCCGGACAAGCCTTGGCCGGACGTGCAGCTCCATTTTGTCGGTGTTGCTGCTGAATACAGCGGACGCATGGCGGCAGAAGGGCACAGCTATCAAGTGCACTTGGGGCCCCAGCGTCCGCTGAGTCGAGGATGGGTCACATTGGCGTCGGCAGATCCTACTGCAGCACCACTTATCCAACCTAATTGGCTCACTCACGAGCAAGATTGGATCGATTCGCGCAATGCGATACGTGCGACCGTGGACGTCATGGAGCAGGAGGCTTTCAAGCCTTACCGAGGCAAGCAGCTAAAGCCCACAGCTGACATGATGACTGACAAGGGACTGAATGAATTCATCCGCGATCATGCCGAGTCGGGCTACCACTTCTGCGGAACCTGTAAAATGGGCAGCGGCCCCGAAGCTGTCGTCGATGGCCAACTGCGAGTTAAAGGTGTCCAAGGTCTAAGGGTTGTGGACGCTTCAATCATGCCGGAGGTGACCAATGGGAACACCAATGCTCCCACGATCATGATTGCCGAACGCGCTTCGGACATGATCCGGGGCCGGCAACAGCTACCCGCCAATAATGCGCCGGTATACAGGGCTCAGGTCGGAATCGCCTCAGCTGTTAAAACATACGCGTAAGATCTTCAGATCGAAAAAGGCTCTCACTTAATCCGGGAGCCTTCTGGTCTAAGAGCCATGATAGGCCATTGCCTCTTTCCTACAGCCCGCGTCTGATCGATGCTTGCGGTTCTTCTCAAGTTGGCGACGCTTCTCTCTAGAAAAGGTTGGTCAGCGCTTCTGACGATTCGCACCGACGTGGATTTTTCATACGGTGCGTTTAGGTCAACATGGCGAAATCACAAACCTAAATCAGCCTCACGGTTTCCCAACGTTCCTCGATCTCTCGGCGCACCCAGCAAGCACCCGCTCGTGAGCATTTGTGCTTAGCCTGTTTGGCGAGCAGTGCTCCGCGCGAGGCGGCTACCTTTGGGCTCGATCAGTGGGCTATCGATATGGAGAAGCGAGACGCGAAGGGCTTTCCAGGCTGATTTGGGCTCTAAGGCAATCGCATGTGACCTCTGTGTTGAAAAAAACCAAAGCCAGCTATGGCAATGTGGATTCGGGTGGTGGTGCTGACTTATGCGCAGCGCAAATGACTAGCAAGCGCAGAACCGCTCGATCTGTGCATTATTAGCCAGCCGATGAATGCTCCCTACGAATGGTGCAAGCACGCTAGAGCTGCGCAACTAGCTTTTTTGGGCCGTAATCTGAACGCGCTGAGGTGGTCGATCCCGTGGGGCTTATCATTCAATCTTGCCACATGGCTTTAGCCGATTAGAACTCAGCTAAGATGCTGTAAGCGGCGCCTTGCGCTTTGACTGAGGGAGTAGTTTCGTGGGAAGGACGTTCGCATTCGTCGACGAGTCAGGGAATCACGACCTGGACACCTCGAAACCAGGCAGCTCAGGTTTCTTTGTAATTTGCTCAATCATCATCACCGAGAACGATCTTTCTGGGGCCTACGAGCTTGCAGAGACGCTGCGGTTGCAGCATTTCCAGACAGGTGAGATCAAGTCCAGCAAGCTTAAGGCCAAGGATTCGGATCGGCGTAGGAAAATATTGGTGGATCTCGCCGGGCTGCCTCTCAAGCTTTATTTCACAGTCGTGGACAAAAGCCGTCTGTACAAGGATGGAGGGATGCAATTTAAGCAGTCATTCATCAAGAGTGTGAACAACCTCTTGTATGAACGTCTGTTTAATCATTGCCCTGATCTTCACATGACCGTGGACGAACACGGTGGGGCGGAGTTCCAGGAGAGCTTGCGAGCCTATGTGGCGGCTCGCTATTCGGATGATCTTTTCGGGGACTCGGCATTCCAAACCAAGAGCAGTAGGAGCGATGTGCTGATTCAAGTGGCGGATTTCTTTGCGGGTACCGTCGCGCACATTTATGAGGGTAAGGCCTCTAACGATGTGGTCGAGGTTTACAAGAACATCCTACGTAAGAAAACGCTGGGGCTGCTGGAGTGGCCACCAAGATACCAGTCGTTCATCCCGCCACCGATGAGTGAATCAGCGTACGCGGACTACCGTGTTCACCAGCAGGCACTGAAGCAGGCAGATCAGTTTCTGGCCAAAATTGGAAAGCACCCGGACGAAGATGAGCGCCTTCAGCTCTGCATCCTGGATTACCTGCGATTTCGGAGTGAGTTTGTCAGCGACGAGTACGTATCTACCGAAGATATCATCGCGCATCTGAAGGATAAGGGGTTCCCAGGGCTCGGAGATCAGAAGATCAGGTCGAGCGGAATCGCCAAGCTTCGGGATTCCGAAGTCATCATTGCCAGCGCAACCAAGGGGTACAAGATTCCTCGAACTCGCGCTGACATTAACGATTTCTTGGAGCTTGCAGGGAGTCAGATCCTACCGCTGCTTGATCGGGTAAAGACAGCCCGGGACGTCTACAAGCTCAGTAGCTTGGGTGAGTATGACATCCTTGCGGAAGACCAATTCGCCCAGCTCAGGAAGCTGCTGTTGTCGCTTGAGACTCTGTAGGGATGGGGCCCATGTATCGCTGCACATGATCGGCAACGGCGGAACATCTCCCGCCCAGCTTTATGTCGGATTTCGTTTCGCGCCTGTGTGACTCGTTGATCACCTGATGCTTTAGCGATTGGGGAAGCTAGGCGCGGTCGTAGGGTAGGTGCAGGAACGTGGTGGAGGTTGGCCGTCTCCTGAAAATCGTGAATGACCATATTTAAGCTCTCCCATCAGCCAATCTCTGGCTACCGAACGCTTACGGCGCATGCTAACGTCGCAGGCAAATCTTGATGGAGCTAGTTATGGCACGGGTCTTCTTTTCTTACAGTCATGAAGATGAGCTGCTCCGTGATCAGCTGGAGAAGCATTTGGCATCCCTCAAGCATGAGGGCGCGGTTGAGTCCTGGCATGACCGCCGTATCAGCCCCGGGGAAGACCTTGCGGCCGCGATCGACGCTCAGATTGATAGAGCTGACGTGATTCTATTGTTGGTCAGCGCGAGTTTTTTGAGCTCTCACTATTGTTACTCGATAGAGATGAAGCGCGCTCTAGAGCGTCATGCCAACAAGGAGTGCAGTGTGGTTCCTGTGATTCTACGGGCTTGTGACTGGAGCCACACCCCCTTGGGCCAATTGTTGGCTATCCCAACAGACGGTAAGCCAATCACGAGCTGGGCTAATCCTGACGAGGCCTACACGGATGTAGTTCGTCAGATCCGCCAGCTGCTAAAGCAGTATTCCGGTGGTACAAGCTCTAAGACCCTGACCAGCGTTGCTGCTCCTTTCCCCGGCCCATTTTCCATCGCATCTAGTGAGCAGGATCGGGCGCAGCGGTCAAGCAACCTACGGCTTCGCAAGGAATTCACGGACTATGATAAGGACGAGTTTGCGCACTCGGGCTTTCAGTACATCAGACGCTTCTTCGAGAATTCACTTAGCGAGCTAGGGGCTCGTAATGCTGGCGTGCAGGGTACAATGAGGTCGATTAGTGATGTACGTTTTACGGCTTCGATCTACCGGGACGGAAAGGCCATCGCAGAATGCGCGATAGCTATCGGGGAGGACTTTGGTCGTAACAGTATTACGTACTCCGGTCAGGTATCAAGCAACGGATACAACGAGATTTTATCTGTCGAGGCGGATGATCAAGACATTCATTTCAAATCACTGATGGGTTCCTCTCTTCATGGGCGAGACAGCAAACTGAGCGAAGAGGGTGCCGCTGAATTTTTCTGGGGTCTTTTGATAGAGCGCTTGCAGCGATAGCCCAACAACGGGCCGTCTTGTTAACGCAGTCCCTCATAAAAACCAGGAAAGGCTTCATCATCGCCCCCAAAATCAGATTCGCCACTCTCATCCCTGTTTGGGTTCGCATTTGCGCGTTCCGCATAGTCAGGCCCAAACATATTTTCCGGTGTCCATTCCTCGTGAAATAGAAACATCTCATCGGTGAAAGGTTGAATCCCCAACTTATGCTGTTGAAGTATGCAGTGAATGCGTCGTAGAAAACTGTTGCCCATTTCTTGGACGGTTTCAGACTCGTTGAAGAATTGTGCGATCCACTGGTCATACCATACACCGAGTCCCAATTTGCTCCAGCCTTGATGAAGTTTGGTGTAGTCATCTACATCCAAATCACTGCTGTAGACAACATGTAGATTTCCCTTGGCAGCATAAAGCAGCTTGACTGGCGGGAGGATTCCAGCGTTAAGAGCTTGTTCCACTATATAAATTAGCCGAGTATCGACCGAGTCTTTCCATAGAATGGCAAAGGTTTGAACGCAAACGTGTTTGGATCTTTTTAAGTTCAGCTTGTAGGGTTGAACTACGGTAAAAACAGAATATCCGCCTTCACCGCACTCGTCAGCAGGGTGCTCGTACTCGGTGTGCAGGACTCGTGAGTAGATCATTTCATTCAACCGCATATGACAGGTAGATCACTAAACTATACTGGCGGGTGGCTGTCAAGGCCCGCTAGGGGGCTAAATTGTAACGTCAATATATGAGTAATTCGCTTCCGTATACGATTTAAAATCATATTTCTACAATCTAGTTTTGGTATGATTTGCTTCAGAAAATTTATGAAAAAAAACACGTGTCAAATATTAAGAAAAAGCTTATATTTTCAGAGCTCTTAGTTTGATATTTTTCCCGATTAATGTACTGGCAGCGAAGTAATTTAGCGATATTTTGCTTTCAGCAAGCGGCTAATGCTAATGGGATGATAGTGTTCGAAGCTATCACTGAGCCCTGGGTAAGGACTTTCAGACTCACTAGTGTGCCGGCTTCAGGATCGCAAGCAGTACTAGCCGAGTGAGATTCTTATCTGTGCATTCAACATGGAGCTAGCGTGAGCCATCTTAAAGCGTAGCTGCGTATCTTTTTATGAATTGGGCAAGATCCAGGATCTGTTGGCTATGCGCTTTACGAAGCCGGAATACGCTCAAGATGTCGCCGACTTTGGAAATCCAAGGGAGAGGGGCGAAAGTTACGCTGCGGCTGACTCAGAGAGGAACGGCCCCAAATAAGGGGCGCGTCGGTGCATTTTAAAGGGAAAGGCATGGCCGGTGATTACAATACACCGGCTACCCTGAACAAATAAGCGACTGATGATCAGTCCGCCTTACCGAGCTCCGCTGCGGGGGCGGGAGCATTGCTCTGTGTTGTGTCAAATGGTTGCGTATAATATAGAGTTTGAGCTAATTGACTGTGACCAAGCTGGTTGGCTATTTGTCCATGTATGTCAGTTGTGTACAAACGTTTAATGATAGCGGCCCGAAAGTCGTGCTGAGTGGCTTTCAGGTCATCTGAGACTGCGTAGGATTTCCAAGTTTTGAAGATTTTGGAAAACTCGCGCGCGGTCATGGGCTGCTTGGGGTCATTCATGGATGGAAACAAATAATCGTCAGTATCCAGCTTATTACATCTAATGTAATTTTTTACCGTGTCGACGTCTTGCAGCAGTATAGGATGACCCTGGTTATCAATCAGGAAGGACGCAAGCCAATCATCAGACGTTATAAGGGTGGCTTTGACCGAAAGGAATGTGTGTGACCGATGTCCTGTCTCCATCAGAGCGAATAAGCATTGATCACGGAGGTTTCCAGAGCTCTGAACTTGCGTTCTGATCGCCTCAATTTGTTGTGGAGTGATAATGCGCCCAGATAAATTAATCCCTAGGGGCTTTTTGATACCTGATTTGAGGAGCGGATCCTCAGCTGCGACTTTTCTAAGCTGAGCCTTTTCAGCATCAATGACGCTGGGGGATTCATTCATAGGAGCATTAGATAATAACTGCGACTGAAGGTGCTTGAAGCTGACCAATGCATGGAGTGGCAATGCATCCACGAACACCTGTAGTCTCTCCGCTGCAATCGGGAGTTCATGGCTGGCGTTTAGAGATGTTTGAACATCTAAGGCGATGGCACGGCGAACTTCACTCTCGAAGTGGCTCAGTGAGTTCGTTGGACTTGATTTGGTGCCTTGCACCACGTCATGGTAATCGTTATATCCGAGCCATTTGGAAAGAAGTTCACGGGCACGGGATAGGTTGATGGGATCTGGGCCAGGCCACAGCTTTTGGACACGTTTCGCAATTCGTTTGAAGCCTGATTGAGGAAGCAAATCTTCTGAATAAACAGGGACGCGCATAGCACTCTCCAATACGTCATGGTGTCGGCTGCCCGCTGACTGTTGTCGAGATGCGTGCGAGAAAAAGAGAATAAATCCTGAAGCACAGAGGCTATGCGTGCCGACCGCTCGATCCAGGCTGATCGAGTGTAGGACGCTAGCACGGGTGGTTCGATTTTTTCAACCAAGAACGCGTCGGAGTGGCATATTTTCTATTGGTGGACGTTACCATCGTTGCGCAAGGGCAGCGCCATGTGAGATGGGGCAGTGGGAGTCTTGAAATGCTAAGGTCGGCAGGCGACGCCTTCGATGCGACGGACACCGGTGTGTTCGAACAACCCCGTGGCCTCAGTCATTCAACCAGAGGGGCTAGCCGCTGGTAGGCAAGACCCTTTTCAGGTGGTTTGTTCGGAGTTAGGTCGTGGACAAAGGAATGCCTCACGGTCAGCCCATACGACGTCAGGTAGGCCGTCCATTCCGCTCTGTGGGTATGTGAGGTAATTATGGCCACTGATGAAGCTCCGGCTTTTACGGCAGCAGTTGGAGTCATAGCGAAACCATGTGTGACCACCGCATCTTGTATTACCTGAGTAGACAATGTTGCAAACTGCCCATTCATTTCCACAAACAGGCCTTTCGCACTGACTGAGTGAATCGTACAGATAAATGGATCCCACTTACTGGAATATGCCGGTCGAAGCCAGACCCGATCATGTTTTCTAAAGCTTTTGTCCAAGGTTTCCAGTACTACGGGTGACCGAGTGCGACTCAACCTTTGATTGATAGCATCAACAATTGCTGGGTGGTCGCTGACGAAGACTTCTTCAGGATAAATCTTGTGACGCTGCTCGGCGTCCTGGATATCGAATAGCATCTCTGAAGGGATTTTATTCTGAGAAGAGAGTAACCCTTGCGGGGATGCATCGCACGTCACATCGACAACGTTAAAATAGTGAGCCAGTACATCCAGAAAATGTGGTGTGGCTTTGGGCCTGGCACTCCGGCTGTCGATGAGTACCAGCCGGGAGGTTGCTGGGATCTTTTGCAAGGTAACTAAAAAGTCACTCAGGCTAAATAAATCACAGTCAGTAACCATTAGCGTACTATAGGCCGGAACATCTCGGGGCAACTGATAAAATGGAAGTGGCTCATCTTCAGCATAAAGCTCGTGAATCTGATTCATAGCGCTTGAGTAAACGACTAGCAATGGGGCTGACGCATGCAGGATTTGTAGCGTTGCAGACAGCTGGGCCATAAATTCATGAAGACAATCCAGGTCTCGTGGGCGAATGATGGATATACGGGAGTTGATCGTTTCTGCGATTTCATCTTGAAGATGTATATGGTCGAAGGACGCGACGACCTGGCTGTACCTGGAATAGCTAAAAAGAATTTCATCAGTGCTATAGATAGGGAAAAAAGTCTGTGAAAACCGCTCAAACTGTCTGCGAACTGAGACTTGGAGCATGGCGTGAGGCTTAAGCTGAAAATGACTGTCATTAGTGACTATCAAGCCAGCACGGGCGCCGAGTCGGAGTCCTTCTGTTAACCTTTCCGGAACTTCAGCCTCGTGAAATAGCGTGCGGCCGGATCGAGCTTGTGCTAACAACCAGCTCATGGTTTCAAGCACTGCCCTGTGATCGGACGATAATCCCGGTTCTGTGGATGAGAGAGCTGAACGCAAATCACTCTGCGACCCGAATGCTAGGAGGGCTTCCACTCGTGCTAAAGGCGACTCACAGGCCTGCGAACCGTAGGTCTCATAAAAGCGTTCAGCGTGGTTTTGAGCCAATCCCCAAGCCATCATTTGTTTGATCTGCTGATATCGGGACTGTGCTTCTTGAAAA
>Ga0105244_10000387_pt1 | contig 40889 bp, 35 predicted proteins | sample KBSM44metaG_FD_80423 | JGI IMG/M metagenome (GOLD analysis project Ga0105244, IMG submission 80423) | Miscanthus rhizosphere microbial communities from Kellogg Biological Station, Michigan, USA - KBS M4-4 metaG | ecosystem: Host-associated > Plants > Roots > Rhizosphere > Soil | place...
CAACCGCAGCTGGCATCAAACTACGCGCTCCCCGAGACAAAATAATTCCGATTCGCCTGGCGCAATCTTGTGCCAGGTTTCGTTGCCTGTGAGGGGCTGAGTCGCAATCACAGTGACTACATCGTTGAGTGTGGTCTCTTCCTGAAAATCAATTTCCACATCCTGGTCCAACAGTTTTGCCACGCCAAACGGTGCCCGTCGGGTAATCCAGTATAGGTTGGTGGAGCAGAACGCCATCACGTAGCGCCCATCCGACAACAGCATGTTAAACACGCCTTTTTCACGCATCTGCACCGCAAGTTCGGTGATATAGCGGAATACCGCCTGCATGTTGCCCGGCGTTCGCGGGTAACGCTGAGTCAGTTTATGCAGCAGCCAGCAAAACGCCTGTTCGCTGTCGGTTTCACCAATCGGGCGAAACGGGCCGGTATCAAGGGAGCGATGGCCTTTAAGCTGCCCATTATGGGCGTATGTCCAGTTACGACCCCAAAGCTCGCGGGTAAAAGGGTGTGTATTTTCCAGCGCTACTTTACCGCGGTTCGCCTGGCGAATATGGGCGATCACAGAACAGGATTTGATCGGGTAATCCTGCACCAGTTTGGCAATCGGTGAGTTAAAGCTCGGTTGTGGATCTTTGAATGTGCGACAGCCTTTACCTTCGTAAAAGGTAATGCCCCAGCCGTCTTTATGCGGCCCCGTTCCCCCGCCACGCTGCACCAAACCGGTAAAACTAAAGCAAATATCCGTTGGTACATTAGCGCTCATCCCGAGCAATTCGCACATATTAACCTCCCACAACTTAATACAACCCTCTCCGCCAGGAGAGGGAGCAGACCGAGTTAAGCCTTAACCATCTCTTTTTCGATAAGCTGAATCAGGATATGAATCACTTTGATGTGAATTTCCTGAATGCGGTCAGCATAACCAAAGTGCGGCACACGAATTTCAACATCCGCAGAACCGTCCATTTTGCCGCCGTCTTTACCGGTCAGGGTAATCACTTTCATGCCTTTGGCACGCGCAGCTTCGATCGCTTTGATCACGTTGCCGGAATTGCCCGAAGTGGAGATCCCCAGTAACACGTCGCCTTCACGCCCTACCGCTTCAACGTAACGAGAGAAGATGTGGTCATATCCAAAATCGTTGCCGACGCAGGAGATGTGGCTAACGTCAGAAATCGCAATCGCCGGGTAACCCGGACGGTTTTCGCGGTAGCGACCTGTCAACTCTTCAGCAAAGTGCATGGCGTCGCAGTGTGAGCCGCCGTTACCGCAAGAAAGCACTTTACCGCCCGCCTTGAAGCTATCAGCCAGCAGCACCGCCGCACGCTGAATGGCGTGAATGTTAGCGTCATCTTTCAGGAAGTTAGCCAGCGTTTCTGCCGCTTCATTCAATTCATTACGAATAAGATCCTGGTACATGAGGATATCCTTCAGCATTTTTCGATTAAGTAAACTCAAGCAGTTTACCGGATAGCACGAGAAGCGCCATATCCACCTGCTTTTGCGGTTCTGTGCGGTAACAATGTGAGCAAGGTTGTAATTATTTTGTGAACGTATTGCTAAATAAAATCACATGAACTAAAACCAATACATCCAAGTGGTCAGACCTCCTACAAGCAAGGGAGTTTCCTTTATGTTGATTTTGAGTATTGTTGCAACGGTTGTTCTCCTCGGTGTGCTTTTCTATCACCAGGTCAATTTACTGCTCAGTAGCGCAATTTTGCTGGTGTGGACGGCAGCGCTTGGTTTCGCCGGTATCTGGTCAATCTGGATGCTCGTCCCGCTGGCGATAATTCTGGTGCCGTTAATCATTACGCCAGTGCGTAAATCTTTAATTTCTGCTCCGGTTTTCCGTAGCTTCCGTAAAGTCATGCCGCCAATGTCTCGTACTGAAAAAGAGGCGATTGATGCCGGTACGACCTGGTGGGAAGGCGACCTGTTCCGCGGTAAACCAGACTGGGAAAAACTGCATAACTACCCACAGCCTAAACTGACTGAAGAAGAACAAGCCTTTATTGACGGCCCGGTTGAAGAAGCCTGTCGCCTGGCGAATGACTTCCAAATCACACATGAAATGGCAGATTTACCGCCAGAGCTGTGGGCTTATTTAAAAGAACATCGCTTCTTCGCGATGATCATCAAGAAAGAGTACGGCGGCCTGGAGTTTTCCGCTTACGCTCAGTCTCGCGTACTGCAAAAACTGTCTGGCGTTTCCGGCATTCTGGCGATTACCGTAGGCGTGCCTAACTCATTAGGCCCAGGCGAATTGCTGCAACATTACGGTACCGAAGAACAAAAAGATCATTACCTGCCACGTCTGGCTCGCGGGCAAGAGATCCCTTGCTTTGCCTTGACCAGCCCAGAGGCAGGTTCTGATGCGGGTGCTATCCCTGATACCGGCGTGGTCTGCATGGGCGAATGGCAAGGGCAACAAGTTCTTGGTATGCGTCTGACCTGGAACAAACGCTACATTACGCTGGCACCGATTGCCACCGTGCTGGGGCTGGCATTCAAACTGTCGGATCCGGATCATTTGCTCGGTGAAGAAGAAGATTTAGGCATTACCTGTGCGTTAATTCCAACTCACACCCCAGGTGTGGAAATCGGTAAACGTCACTTCCCGCTTAACGTGCCATTCCAGAACGGTCCGACTCGCGGTAAAGACATTTTCGTCCCGATTGATTACATCATCGGTGGTCCGAAAATGGCAGGTCAGGGCTGGCGTATGCTGGTGGAATGTCTGTCCGTTGGCCGTGGTATCACACTGCCATCCAACTCTACCGGTGGGTTGAAATCTGTGGCGATGGCAACGGGTGCTTACGCTCATATCCGCCGCCAGTTCAGAATCTCTATCGGTAAAATGGAAGGGATTGAAGAGCCTCTGGCACGTATTGCGGGTAACGCTTATGTGATGGATGCTGCCGCGTCTCTGGTTACCTACGGCATTATGCTTGGTGAGAAACCCGCGGTTCTGTCTGCCATCGTTAAGTATCACTGTACCCATCGTGGTCAGCGCGCCATTCTGGATGCAATGGATATTGTCGGCGGCAAAGGCATTATGCTGGGCAATTCTAACTTTGTGGCGCGAGCTTATCAGGGCGCACCTATCGCGATTACTGTGGAAGGCGCGAACATCCTGACTCGCAGCATGATTATCTTCGGCCAGGGTGCGATTCGTTGCCATCCTTATGTTCTTGAAGAGATGACTGCCGCGCAAAACAATGACGTTAACGCGTTCGATAAGCTGCTGTTCAAACATATCGGCCACGTTGGCAGCAATAAAATGCGTAGTCTGTGGCTGGGTCTGACTAACGGTTTGACCAGCGCCACACCGACCAAAGATGCTACCAAGCGTTACTACCAGTACATGAACCGACTGAGCGCCAACCTGGCATTACTGTCTGATGTTTCGATGGCGGTACTGGGCGGCAGCCTGAAGCGTCGTGAGCGTATCTCGGCTCGTCTGGGAGATATTCTCAGCCAGCTCTACCTCGCCTCTTCCGTGCTGAAACGCTATGACGATGAAGGCCGTAACGAAGCGGATCTGCCACTGGTTCACTGGGGGGTTCAGGATGCGCTGTATCAGGCAGAACAAGCGATGGACGATCTGCTGCGTAACTTCCCGAATGCGTTTGTGGCTGGCATGTTGCGTGTGGTTGTCTTCCCGCTTGGCCGTCGTTACGATGCACCATCGGACAAGCTGGATCATAAACTGGCGAAGATCATGCAGGTCCCATCTGCAACACGTTCACGCATTGGTCGCGGTCAGTATCTGACGCCAAGCGAGTTCAACCCAGCGGGTCTTTTGGAAGAAGCATTAATGGATGTGATGGCTGCTGAGCCAATCCATCTGCGCATCTGCAAAGAGACCGGACGTAACCTGCCGTTTACTCGCCTGGATGAGCAAGCTAAACAGTGGCTGGCGGAAGGGATAATCAACGCGGAAGAAGCGGCGATCCTCACTAAAGCCGAAGTCAGCCGCTTGCGCAGTATCAACGTCGATGAGTTCGAGCCGGAGGAGCTGGCAACCATGCCAGTAAAGTTGCCGGAAAAGCATCGTAAAATTGAAGCTGCGTAACTAACAGCGCCCTATAAAACCCGCTTCGGCGGGTTTTTTATTGCCCAACAAAAGGCTCTTCACTCATGCTACAGTGAATGAAACACTGTTTATCATGAGGCTTCCGATTGTGTCTGGTTTGAAAATCACCGTTCTGCAACAACCGCTAGTCTGGATGGATGGCGCGGCAAACTTACGCCAGTTCGATGTGCTGTTAGATAGCATTCATGGCCGTGATCTGATTATCCTGCCAGAAATGTTCACCACGGGTTTTGCGATGGAGGCCGCCACGCAGTCGCTTGCTGAAGAGGAAGTGATTGACTGGATGCAGTTTAAAGCCCAGCAAACTCAGGCGATGATCGGCGGGAGCGCCGCACTGCAAACCGATCGAGGCCCGGTAAACCGTTTTCTGCTGGTGCAGCCGGACGGCAAAGTCCATTTCTACGATAAACGTCATTTATTCCGCATGGCGGATGAGCATCATCATTATCAGGCGGGTGAAGAACGCGTGGTGGTGGAATGGCGCGGCTGGCGTATTTTGCCGCAGATCTGTTATGACTTGCGCTTCCCCGTGTGGTCACGCAATCGCAACGACTATGACTTAGCGTTGTATGTGGCGAACTGGCCCGCGCCTCGTTCGCTACACTGGCAAAGTTTGCTGGTCGCCCGCGCAATAGAAAATCAGGCATACGTTGCAGGCTGTAACCGCGTCGGCACCGATGGCAACGGGCACCATTACCGTGGTGACAGTAAGATTATCAATCCGCAGGGTGAAATTCTGGCGAATGGCGAACCGCATCAGGCGATGCGCCTCGATGCGGATTTGTCACTGATTGCCTTGCAGGAATATCGCGAGAAGTTCCCCGCCTGGCAGGATGCCGATCCATTCAGCCTTTAACTACGACCCCCTGTAGGTTGACCACCCCCAGGGGGAAATAAGAAACGGCAGATGATAATGTCCGCCGCTTTGCGTAATAACGAAATCTATTTGCGCGGTGGGATACAGCGTTTCGCGCTGCGTTGCTGCAAAATACTGGCCGATTTCTGCGGTCAGGCGATAGCGCCCCGCCTCTAATAGCCCTTGAGTGAAGTCTTTTAAACGCCCATCGGCATCCGTGACGCCCTGGGCAATAATTTCCCAACTTTCTGCAACCTGTTGTTCCAGCCGAATCACCACATCAACCGCCGGTTTTCCTGATGCGGTATCCAGAATATGCGTACTCACCTGGCTCATTGGGCAAACACTCCTTCCAGACGTAACAATGTGATTTGACGTAGTTGTTCCAGCGCTTCCACTTCTTCGTCGGATTCGGAGTTTTTCAGGCGACGACGCAGCTCACCCAGAATTTCTTCACCGCTGCGCCCTTTAGCGCGAATCAAAAACACGCGCCCAAACCGCGCTTCGTATTCAGCATTGCCTTGCGCCAGTGCAAGCGTTAACGCAGAGTTTTGCCCATCAACAGCGGATTGTTCGTCTTTAGAAAGCGCCGCTTCCTGGCTAGTGCCTTGCGCCTTTTCGCCAATGCGCGGATGGGCACTCAGCGCCTGGTTCAGTTCAGCACTTCCCCAATGATGAGTGAGTTGCGAAGCATAATGCTGCAACACATTAATGTTGGAAAATGGACGCGCGGCCACTAAATCTTCCGCCCATGCAGGTAGCGCAACGCACGGCGCGATGAGGTTCAGCGCTTCGCTTACAGGCGCTTCGTTAAATTCTGCCAACGCATTTTTCGTCGCCAGTGCCAACACTGCGTGCGTAAACGCTTGCACGGCTTGCATCACATCAGCTTCAATTACCGACTCCGCCGGATGGTGACTGATCCCACGATCGCAGCGCACAAACAGCATGCCTACCGGCCACTGTTCGGCAATCGCAATCGCATCATGCCCTGCCCCACTTGGCAGAGACAACGATCTGCCTTGCACGGCCGTAATCGCGCGGCTTAGCTGTTGTTGCAAATGGGCATCACACGGCGTCGCGTCGATCGAATAGTAAGTTTCAGCGTTGAACGTCACATCTCGCTGTGCGGCGATGTTATGTGCCTCGCTAAGCAAATTTTCCAGCAACGACTCCAGATCCGCATCCCTTGGGCTGCGAATATCCAGCGTCAACTGAACTTCACCAGGGATAACATTGGCAGCACCAGGCAGACATTGCAGCGTGCCGACCGTCGCGACAATATCCGGTCCATAAGCACGCGTGGCGCTTTCAATCCAGGTCATCCAGCAAGCTGCTGCTGCGAGCGCATCTTTGCGAATGGTCATCGGTACCGTCCCGGCATGACCCGCCTGACCGTTGAAGCTGCATTTCAAACGACGCGCGCCGTTGATAGCCGTCACCACGCCGAGTGCCAGATTTTCCTGCTCCAGCACCGGGCCTTGTTCGATATGCAACTCAAGATAAGCGCTGAATTCTTCAGGGCTGCGCGCTGCACTCTGGATTCGCGACGGGTCAAAACCGGCATTCACTAACGCCTGAGCGACGCTGATTCCCGCAGAATCCTCACACGCCAGCCAGCTTTCCGGCCACGTTCCGGTAAGCCCACGACTGCCCAACAATGTGATAGCAAAACGGGTACCCTCTTCGTCACCAAAGCCTACAATTTCAATGGCCTGTTCAAGTTGGAGATCGTGATGATGTAAGAAAGCGACCACTTCCAGCGCGGCTAATACGCCTAACATCCCGTCATAACGCCCGGCATTGCGCACCGTATCCAGATGTGATCCCAGCAAAATTGCCTGCGCCCCTTCTCTGGTCCCTTCATAGCGCCCGCAAATATTACCGACCGCGTCTTGCCAGGTCGTCATTCCGACTTGCTCCATCCAGCCGGCCACCAGATGGTTAGCACGCAGATGTTCGTGAGAAAGATAGACACGCGTTAACTGGCCAGCCGTTTCGCTAATTTGCGCCAGTTCATCTGCCCGCAACATCACACGACTTGCGGCGTGGCTTGCCTCAGCCGCATTCATCACATGTTTTACCATCAGCGACTTTCCTGCGCGTAGACATCCCACGCAGCCTGCATTGCAGCCCCTTGCGTCGTTTTAAAACCAAGGCGATTCAATACGGCTTCAAGTGCGGTGAGTGTTTGCAGCACGCAATCTTTACGGGCGTTGTAACCCATGGTGCCGATACGCCAGATTTTGCCTTGCAGTGGGCCAAATGAAGTGCCGATTTCGATGTGGAAATCATTCAGCAGCATTTTGCGCACTTCTTCGCCGTGAACGGCGGAAGGGATCACCACGCCGAGCACGTTATTCATTTTGTGTTGTAGGTTGCCGAAGGTTTCCAGCCCCATCCCCTGAATCCCGGCCACCAGCGCACGCCCGTGCAATTCGTGGCGAGCGATGCCCACGTCCAGACCTTCTTCAAGAATAATGCGCGCGCATTCACGGGCGGCGAACAACATGCTGGTGGCTTCCGTGTGGTGGTTCAGGCGCTCCGGGCCCCAGTAATCCATTACCATGCCGAGATCGAAATAATTCGAATAGATCATTTCGTCGTCGCCATCCTGGTGCGCAACAGTGCGGATCCCTTCCTCCACACATTTGCGGCGGCGAATCACCTCTTCCATCTTATCGCTCAAAGTAATCGGTGAACTGCCTGATGGACCACCGAGACATTTTTGCAAACCCGCAGAGACCGCATCCAGGCCCCAGCTGTCGGTTTCCAGCGCGTTGCCACCAAACGAAGCGGTTGCATCGGTATAAAACAGCACACCGTGACGGCGGCAGATGTCGCCGAGTTCAGCCAGGGGCTGGAGCATAGTGGTGGAGGTGTCACCCTGAACGGTGAGCAGCAAACGCGGTTTAACGGTTTTGATCGCATCTTCGATTTCATCCGGCGTAAAGACTTCGCCCCACGGCGCTTCGATGGTGTGAACTTCTGCGCGGCAGCGGCGGGCAATTTCGCACAGCAAATGGCCGAAACGGCCAAACACCGGCACCAGCACTTTGTCGCCGGGGCGAATAGCAGAAAGCAAAATCGCTTCGATGCCGGAGCGCGAAGTGCCGTCCACCAGCATCGTCCAGCGGTTTTGGGTGCGGAAAAGCTCGCGATACAGCACCATCACTTCATTCATATAACCGGTCATGACCGGGTCATACTGCCCGATTAACTGGCTCGCCATCGCCCGTAACACGCGGGGATCGGCATTAATTGGCCCCGGCCCCATTAACAAACGATGCGGTGGGTTAATTTGTGAGAAGTGCTGAATATCGAACATGGCCTTTCCTTTTATTTGTCATGAAACAAAAGATTCTTAATAAAAATATTCTGCAACTAATGTGCCACCAATTTTTGCGAAAGACAAAGAGGAAAAAGTCTTTATAGCAGACTGACGACAAAGATTAATGAATGGGTTATGTAGGGTGGATAAGCGTTAGCGTCATCCACCCTTTTCGCCAATTTTGTCGGATGACGCTGCGCTTATCCGACCTGGAAACTTAGAGGATTCAGCTTCAACACCCTGAACCAGAATGGTTCCCACGATATGTGCAAACGCACTATCATTGTGCACTAACGTTGCTCCAGCTCATCAAGCTCGGAATACAATTCCGCAATATGATGAATGCGCTGGCGACCAGTGGTTAATGCTTCATGCAGGACCGCGTTAGAAAGCAAATTCACCAGACTCATCGCGCTGCTATAACTGTCAAACGCAGAAACGCTATCGAGCGGAGCCGTAAAGTGCCAGCGGCAGCAGGGCGTCAGGCCAGAACCTTGCGCTTCGCTCATCACCAGAAGCGGCACCTCGCGTTTATGCAGATTCGCCAGTAAGGGTTTGATGATGCGGGGACGCCTGCGAAATGCGATCGCGATGACACAATCGTGCTCATTTATATCCACCACATCTTCAGCTAACGTCTGGCCGGGTTGAGGCAACAAATAAACATCGCTACGAATTTGCAGCAACTGTTGGCGCAAGTGCATGGCGACGGGCCATGAATTTCTTAACCCAATGATAAAAATACGTTTTGCTGTTGTGATAGTGGTAACCACATCAGAAAACTGTTGCGTTTCTAACTGGCTAATCCACTGCGTCAGATTGGCCATTTCCTGCTTGTAATGCCGCGCCAGCAATGTGTTACCTTGCACCGCGTCGCGATTTTCCGTGAGCGGCATTCCGCTCTGGCGCAAGGTGCGCAACTCTTCACGCATATCTTTATAACGCTCATAGCCAAGGCGTTTGAATAAACGGCTGACAGTGGCTTTTGATACCCCAGAAAGGCGGGCAAGTTCCGCACTGTTGTAGCTAATAAGGTCATCAAAATGATCGACAATAAATGCAGCAACCCTTTGCTCTTGTGGTGAAAGCTGTTCGTACGTCGCTCTCAATCGCTCATCTAATTGTTTCATTACGGCCTCTGTAACTTTTGTTTCATTGGAGCCTGGCACAGTGAAACTAATCGAGTCAACCTGGAACATCTTTTGCTTAGAGATAACTCCAGCTTCCGTTCTGAGAGATAAATACGATGATGCAAAGCAATATGGCACCTTCAGGTATGGCGGTCACACCGCACCATTTGGCGAGTGAAACTGCGTTATCCGTGCTGCGCCATGGTGGTGATGCCATCGAGGCGATGGTCGCGGCGGCTGCCACCATCGCCGTGGTTTATCCTCATATGAATGGGATTGGTGGTGATGGTTTCTGGCTGATTGTGCCACCTGAAGGCGAACCTATTGCGATTGATGCCAGCGGTGCTGCGGGCTCCCTTGCATCACTCGACTTTTACACCGGAGAAAAAACGATCCCACATCGGGGTCCAAGAGCGGCGTTGACGGTGCCCGGTACGCTCAGCGGATGGGATGAGGCGCTAAAAGTTGCGGTACAGCTTGGCGGTGGGCAGTTACCGCTCTCGCGTTTATTGGCCGATGCGATTCGCTACGCGGCAGATGGCATTCCGGTGACCCAATCCCAGGCGCTGGCGACGCACAGCAAATACGATGAACTGGTCAACATTGCAGGTTTCGCCGGGACGTTTTTGCATCGGGGGGAAATCCCCCGGGCTGGCAGTCGTTTTACTCAACCCCGGCTCGCTGAAACCCTGACGCGCCTGACCGTTGAAGGTCTTGATAGCTTTTATCGCGGGCCGTTAGCAGCACTTATCGCCGATGAACTGGCTGATTTAGGGATGCCAGTAACACGACAGGATCTCGCTGCCCAGCGAGCCAAACGCAGGATCCCTCTGAAACTGAGCCACCAGCACGGGGAGATTTTCAATATGACTCCCCCGACTCAGGGCCTGGTTTCGCTGGCGATTTTGGGGATCACCGAACATTTAGATATGGCACAAGCCGATGAAACCCAAACCGTTCATCGCATCGTTGAAGCCACCAAAAAAGCGTTTGCACTGCGCGACAAATACATTACCGATCCGCGCCATATCACCACCTCGATACAAAGTTTGCTGGACCCTGAACCGCTCGCCGCCCTTGCCGCAGAAATTGCTGACACCAAAGCCGCTGACTGGGGAACCGGAAAAGGCCCTGGCGACACGGTCTGGATGGGCGTAATCGATAGCAGTGGACTGGCCGTTTCCTTTATTCAAAGCATTTATCATGAGTTTGGCAGCGGCGTCGTGCTGCCAAAGAGCGGAGTTCTGTGGCAAAACCGTGGCGCGGCCTTCAGCCTCCAACCTGAAAGCTTGCTAAGCCTTGCGCCAGGGAAACAGCCTTTCCATACCCTGAATCCGGCAGCTGCGCGTCTTGCCGATGGAAGAACCCTGGTTTATGGCTCGATGGGCGGCGACGGGCAACCTCAAACTCAAGCCGCTATTTTTACTCGTCACGTAATTCAGGGCATGCCACTACAAGAAGCCGTCACCGCACCACGCTGGTTGCTAGGCAGAACATGGGGGCAGGCATCCGACAGCCTGAAATTAGAAGCCAGGTTTAGCCCGGAAACTTTCAAAGCACTGCGTGAATTAGGCCATGACGTTGAATCATTGCCAGATTTTAGCGAGGCCGTGGGCCATGCGGGTGCCATTGTTCGCCATACCAACGGCATGCTTGAAGGCGCTTATGATCCACGCAGCAATGGCAGTGCAGCAGGATTTTGAGGAATAAATAATGATCTCTACCGATATCGACTGGCCCGCTTATATCCAGTTAATGCAGCAACTGCTGAACGTTCCACTTGATGATGCTCGTCGTAAAGAGCTGGAAATACAGCTGACACGCATGGCTGCGCTGGCTGAACCGTTAATGGATTTTCCATTGCCACAACGTCAGGAAGTTGCCGGGATTTATAAATTATGAGCCCCCTTTCCATTCGCGATATTCAGCAAGGATTAGCCCAGGGCACGTTTTCAGCTCGTGAACTGGCACAGCTTACGCTTGCGAAAATAGAACAGACCAACCCTGAGATTAATGCTTTCACCGAGGTGACTTCACAGCGTTTGCTACACGAAGCCGAAGCTATCGACCAACGGCGCTCATTGGGTGAGCCGTTACCTGCACTGGCGGGCGTTCCTTATGCCGTAAAAAATCTCTTTGATATTCAGGGTGTGACAACATTGGCTGGCGCAGAGCTGTTTAGTTCGCAACCCCCTGCCAGTTCTGATGCTTTTGCTATCAAACAGTTGAGTGCCGCCGGAGCGATGCTTTCAGGCGCACTCAATATGGATGCCTACGCCTACGGCTTTACCACCGAAAACAGTTATTACGGTGCGACCCGCAATCCTCACGATCACAGCCGTATTGCGGGGGGATCATCCGGCGGTTCTGCGGCAGCCGTCGCCGCCGGAATGGTGAACTTTTCCCTGGGCACCGATACCAACGGATCCATTCGCGTTCCGGCTTCGCTTTGTGGCGTTCTGGGGTTGAAACCGACCTTTGGCCGCCTCTCACGCAGCGGCAGCCAGCCGTTCGTCGCCAGTCTTGATCATATTGGCCCGTTTGCTCGCAACGTTGATGACCTGGCGCGTGTTTATGATGCGCTGCAGGGAACCGATGCGTCCGACCATTTCCAGTCAGTACGCAGCGTTGAAACTGTCTCCGATAAACTGGAACGGGATGGAAGTTTGCGATGCGCTGTTTTGGGCGGTTTTTTTGATAGCTGGTGCGACACTGATGCAAAAGCCGCAGTGGCTCAGGTCGCTCAAGCACTTGAAGCCCCTGAATCTATTTCATTACCTGAAGCCGAATTAGCGCGCTCGGCGGCCTTTTTGCTCTCTGCCGCCGAAGGGGGAAATCATTACTTACCCGCTTTGCGCGAACACGCTGAGCGTTTTGAGCTGAACTCCCGTGAACGCCTTCTGGCAGGTGCGATGACACCATCAGCCTGGTACACACAAGCGCAACGGTTTCGGGCATGGTTCCGGGATAAAACCCTGCCCCTTTTCGAGCATTATGATCTGCTGATCGCGCCCGCCACGCCCTGTAGCGCCACGTTAATCGGCCAGCAAACAATGCATATCAACGGGATGGATCTTCCCGTTAAAGCCAGTATGGGAATGCTGACACAACCGATTTCTTTTCTTGGCTTGCCGGTTGTCACGGTGCCGCTAATGACTGCCAAGGGCTGTCCTATCGGCGTGCAACTTATCGCGGCCCCCTGGCGTGAAGATATCTGTCTGAGAGCCGCCCATCGGCTTGAAATACAGGGTATGCTACCAGGGAAAACCACCAGGTAAGGTAAATACTATGACGCGAGACAATATTGATCGCCCGGCAATCGTCAATGAAGTGAGTGACGCTTTTTACCGCTACGAACAGGCGTTGATCACCAACGATATTGCAGTGTTAGATGAGTTATTTTGGTCTGATCCCCGTACCGTTCGCTACGGCGCCAGTGAAAACTTGTACGGAATCGATGAGATCAGAGCGTTCAGGAATGCCCGCTCTTCTCAAGGCTTAGACCGGCTTTTACAAAATACGACGATCACCACCTACGGTGATGATATGGCGGTTGCCTGCACCGAATTTACTCGCGAAGGCAGCGATCAAATGGGTCGCCAGATGCAAACATGGGTCAAGTTCCCTTATGGCTGGCGTATCGTTGCCGCCCATGTCAGTGTGATGAGCTAAATTGTGCGGCGGGTTAATACAGTTTCACCCGCCACGCGCATCATCCTTTAAACGGATGCGTTTTGACCCAGTGCTCAGCAATATCCTGACGACGACAAATCCACACGTCATCATGTTGTTGCACATAATCCAGGAAACGCTGTAACGCCCTGAAACGCCCCGGTCGCCCCAACAAGCGGCAATGCATGCCAATCGACATCATTTTGGGTGCCGTTTCTCCTTCTTCATACAACACATCAAAGCTGTCTTTCAGATAGGTATAAAACTGCTCGGCGGTATTAAAACCTTGCGCGGTGGCAAAGCGCATATCGTTGGCATCCAGTGTGTATGGCACAACAAGATGCGGTTTGGTGGAACCGTCGCTACATGTGACTTCACTCCAGAATGGCAGGTCATCACCGTAATAGTCGCTGTCGTACAGGAAACTGCCGTTCTCCGCCACCAGCCGACGCGTATTCGGGCTGTCACGGCCGGTATACCAGCCAAGCGGTTTGCTGCCGAACAAATCCTCCAAAATCTCGATGGCCAGATGCATGTGCTGGCGTTCTGTTGCTTCGTCCAGATTTTGATAATGGATCCAGCGCCAGCCGTGGCTGACAACGTCATAATCCGCCGCTTTTATCGCGGCAACGATTTCAGGATTACGCGCCAGTGCCATCGCGACCCCAAAAATACTCATCGTCAGGCCGCGCTTTTGAAACTCATTGTGGATGCGCCAGAACCCGGCCCGCGAGCCATATTCATACAGTGAGTCCATCGACATATGGCGGTCAGGGAAACTCGCGGCGCCGATGATATCGGAGAGGAATTGTTCGGAACCGGCATCGCCATGCAGCACGTGGTTCTCACCACCCTCTTCGAAATTAAGCACAAACTGCACGGCAACTCGGGCGTTATTCGGCCATTGCGCGTGTGGCGGGTTACCGGCATAACCTTTCATGTCACGCGGGTAATTATCGGTAAAGTGATAGCTCTTTTTTTTCGCTACTTCAGTCATGGTTCGGTTCCTTATACGCCGAGCCAGGAACATCAACTCAGCATGTCAAAACAGCCTGATAACGGTTTTTTATTCGGATACGCGAGGTCACCGTGTTTACTGGTTCCCATTCGAAGAGCGATAAGGGATTCAACCATTTTCACCGCAGCAGTGACGCCATCGATGACGGGAATACCCAGTTCACTGGTGAGATCCCGAGCAAGATTGGCCATTCCTCCACAACCCAGCACAATCGCTCCGCTGTTATCTTCTTTCATGGCTTGTATACAACGCTCACGTACCTTTTTTTGAGCAAGACCCGTGCCATCTTCTAAAGCCAGCACAGGTAAATCAATCGCATGGAGTGCGGCACAGTGATGTTCGAATCCATACTGGCGCAACAGATGATGCGCAATAATGACTGTGCGTGGCAGTGTAGTGACAATAGAAAAGCGTGTCGCCACCATTGTTGCGACATGCATCGCCGCTTCTGCGATACCGATTATCGGGCCGCTGGCGAGTTCACGTGCCGCCAACAAACCTGGATCGCCAAAGCAGGCAATGACATGGCCGCTAACACCCTGCTCTTTGCCACGATTGATCTGCTCAAGAACCCCGACAGCCGCAATCGCCTCATCAAAATGTCCTTCTATAGACTCGACGCCTTGTGTCGGACAAACCGCGATAATTTCGCTGGAAGGCGCGGCCACGCTACGTGCCGCCTCGGCAATGGTGTGCGTCATCGCCACGTTTGTATTCGGGTTGATCACCTGGATCAAATGTTGCGTCATGCTGGTTCCTCCGGTTTTTGATCCCGTAAGTGAGCACTACTTCCGGGCATCACGATGTTTATTTGCACTGATATAAAGCAATCTCTGCATCAATACAGCCTCACTGGCGCGCCAACCGGCCTGAAAATCCCTCCAATTTCATCAAAATTGAAACCTGGCCTGGTTAATGCAACGAAAGTTGCAGACATTCCGTCAGCATCTGTTTTTTAAGGAGCAGATTTCATGCCAAACATTGAACATATCACGACTGCCATGACCGATAGCGCTAATGCCGGATACAGCCCGCGCCTGTGTAACGAAGATCTGTCGCCCACGCGCAATCAGACATGGTCCTGGTACAATATTTTTTCTTTCTGGATGTCCGATGTACACAGCATGGGTGGCTATGTTGTCGCAGCAAGCTTCTTCACATTAGGGCTGGCGAGTTGGCAGGTATTGCTTTGTCTGTTGGTTGGGATTTGTATTGTTCAGCTTTGTGCGAACCTCGTCGCAAAACCAAGCCAGATGGCGGGTGTGCCATATGCGGTGATTTGCCGCCAGGCATTCGGGGTGTTCGGCGCGAATATTCCTGCGGTCATCCGCGGGCTGATTGCCTTCGCCTGGTACGGAATTCAAACCTATCTAGCGGCAAACGCTTTAATGTTGGTATTACTCAAATTCTGGCCATCGCTTGCCCCAATGACCACCGGGCACTTCCTGGGGCTTTCGCACCTCGGTTGGGTTTGCTTTGGCATCATGTGGGCATTGCAGGCAGCGGTGTTCTGGCATGGGATGAACGCAATAAAGCGATTCATTGATATCGCGGGCCCTGCGGTTTACGTCGTGATGATGGCTCTGGCAGGCTGGATTTTGTATCAAACTGGATTTGATGGGATTTCGTTTACGCTTGCCAGCAAACAGCTCACTTCCGGTGAACAAGCCTGGCAGATGCTGACCGCCATCGCGCTGGTGGTTTCTTACTTCTCTGGCCCGCTACTGAATTTCGGCGACTTCTCTCGTTACGGCAAAAGTATGAGCGAAATCCGTCGCGGCAACCGCTGGGGACTGCCGTTTAACTTCTTGTTGTTCTCAATTGTGACCGTCGTGATTGTCTCTGGGACGCAATCTCTGTTTGGCAAAATGATCACCGACCCGATTGAAACTGTAAGCCACGTGGGCAATAGCCTGGCAATGGCGATTGGCTTGCTAACCATGATTACCGCCACCATCGGGATTAATATCGTGGCGAATTTCGTCTCACCGGCTTTCGACTTTTCTAACTGTTCACCGCAAAAAATCAGTTTCCGTACTGGCGGGATGATTGCTGCTGTAGGTTCTGTGTTGCTGACACCGTGGAATTTGTTCCAGTCGCCCGAACTCATCCACTACACGTTGGATGTGTTGGGCGCGTTCATTGGGCCGCTGTTCGGTATCCTGCTGACCGATTTCTACATCATTAAGCGCAGTAAAATCTATGTCGACGATCTGTTTGATGACACTTCAAAAGGCCGCTACTGGTATAAAAGTGGCTTCAATCCAAAAGCGATTCTGGCACTCATACCGTCGGTCGCGGTTGGTCTGACAATCAGCTTCATTCCTTCACTGCATGAAGTGGCTAACTTTAGCTGGTTTATCGGAGCGTTTTTGAGCGCAGGCTGTTACCGCTGGCTCGCTCGGGCTGAAAAAGCCAGTGATGTGGCAGGATATAATGGCCAGGTTGTTACTTCAAAAGAGTAATCTTGCGAACGATAAGAGCCTGAGCCGTTGCAGACTCAGGCTCTTTCAAATTAATTAGTACGAAATCCGACACGTTATCAAAGAGCCATTTCCCCTTACGTACCTTATTATTTTCAGTTAGCCAAAACCATTGCAAACTGCTGATAAGGTGCATGATTAGAATGGAAACTAAAAAGATCATTGTTGGAATCACATCTGCTATTTTTTGCCTGTCGCTAACTGGATGTGGCCAACAAGGAAAATTCATTGACGCTCAAAAATCGACATATAAACCACGGACAGTGGTATCACCTCAATTAACTGAGCAAGAACTTTTTGGTTGGGATCCTTCTGCTGAAATCACGGAAGAGGATATCCAGGACGCCATTGCCCAAGCCGAAGAGGAAATAAGCATCCCGCGCAATGCTTCAATTATTTTGGTGCAGTCGGGAGAGAAAACCCCTGATACTGACATGCAAAAAGAACTAGAAAAATATTACAAAGTCGCGACATTCTCAGGAATTCCACCTTCCAAAAAAATCACTGCCAACAAAGAACCCTCGACGGTTGCCAATAGTTATATATTGACTCTGCGTTATTACGGAGCAAGAGGCAAACAAAGCACAGTGATTGTTTACTGGCCAACACTGCAGATGGGGATATTTGATAAACAAGCCAACTCCGTTATATGGCAAGATTATCAACCACCAGGTAAAAACATTCAAATAAGCTCGCTGCGCTACGTAACGCGCTATGCCGTTATTGATGTCAAAACGGGTAACTGGGAAATGTTTTCACCAACGAGCATCGAAACAGCGATTCCCTCCGCTACTGCCAACACAAACAAAGCGAAAGATCTTGAGGATGGGGTCAAAAAATCCAAACAGCAAACTTATCAGATAAATGCTCAGGAGATAAATTCACGGTTTAGTCTGGGGAAAGGTAGGGGTTGATGGGGATTGGCCAGTGAGCGCTGGCCAACATAGGGAGATTATCCTGAGTTATATACTTGTACCCAATATCACAGACGCTTTTGAGCTTTAAATTTCAACTTCAGCACCGTGTTGTTCTTGCTTAAAACGCCCCGGATAGTCAAACATTTCATAGTCCGGCGCTGATACGACAGGTCTGCTCCGCCTGCCAGTTTGGGGCGGTGAAGGTGAAGCGGGTGCCGTCTGAGGTCATTAAATAACGTCCTGCGTGCAGGACGTTATTTAGCTTTAACCCGGAATTAAGATTCCAGTGGAGCACGCCAGTCATCAGCGCCAGAAGTACCGGCTGAAGTGTGTTCCCACTCAATTTTGCGATAAGCTAGTGAAACCTGGATTAGTTGGGTGAACTCACGCTTGGTCGCATCCTGGCAATGCGGCATGTGGCAATTGATATCCACAATCGTTGAGTCAGTCAGGCGAGTCGTAAAGAAGTGTTCCTGCTTACCTTCAACAGAAGTACGGAACCATTTCAGTTCTGTCGATGGCAACATTTCGCCAGACGCCAACGCGTTATAAAGCAGTGGTACGGCTTTATTAAGCGCTACAGTGAAAATAAAAGGCTTATGAGCACGTTGCCCGGCTGGTTGACCTGATTGCGGGTCGGTAGGTACGGTGACGATGTGCTGGAATTCTTGCACCAGCATTTCATCTTCATGCCCCTGGACAAAAATATTACCGACCGATTCTGCGGTGAAAGCACCAGCAGTAATATTGCCCTGAGTCTGGCCATTCATTGATATATAACATGGGGTTGGCATTGAAAAACTCCTGTAAGTAATAAACATCACTATTAATCAACGATGATTCCTGAGCATTCATTTGGTTTGCCAACTACGTCATACACATATGCAACATGAATGAACTAAAGTGATTCACATCATTTAAAAATTTTAAACTGGCAAACAAAACAAATAAAAACCAGCGATAAAATAACACCAGCAAATAGATGAAAGAACAAAAAATCAGGGCAATGTCCGTATCCCTACTTTAATGAATTATATAAATTATGAGTAGCCCATCAAACATATAAAAAAATAATACAGTGGCAAAAAAAGAACGTTCCCCAGTTAAATTTCAGATGCAGACATAAAATTGCAATAAAAAAAACATAATTAGAAGTAGCTTTCTGTACTTTTGGATTTGTACAAAACACGGGTTTATAGTGATAACGTAGCCACCATTCAGTGTTAACCATTCAGAAAAAACCAACCTGACAAACAATAAATCAACAATAACTATTTATTAACCAACGCCAGTCAACCAATGCCAGAAATGCCAATAAGTACGTAACACAAGGGTAAGTAAATATGAGCAACAATAAAGACGGCAGCATCGCGCCTAAAGAGCGAATTAACATCCGTTATGTTCCCAAAGCTGATGGGTTAAATTCAGAAGTTGAATTACCGCTAAATTTATTAGTCGTCGGCGATATGAAAGGCCGTGAAGAAGATTCACAGCTGGATGAACGCAGTACAGTTTCTATCAATAAAAATAATTTTAACGCAGTAATGAGTGAGACGGGAATCAACCTGAACTTTAGTGTAGGCAATGCCCTAAACAAGAGGAAAAATGAAGAGCTTCAGGTCGAGCTTGATGTGAAATCACTCGAAGACTTCTCCCCGGATAATATCGCCAGACAGGTTCCTGAACTCAGAAAATTGCTGGAATTACGTGAGGCTTTGGTCGCGTTAAAAGGGCCAATGGGGAATGTTCCTGCTTTTCGTACCCAGTTACAGGCATTGCTGGATCAGGAAGAATCGCGTGCCCAACTCCTTAAAGAGCTAGATATCGTCAATAAGGCATAATTTTAAGAAGGATTTTGAACATGTCGTTACAGGAAGAACTTTCCTCGCCCTTAGCGGGAGCAGCTGCTAAATCAACATCACTTCTGGATGAGATTATGGCGCAAACCCGTATTCAGCCAGAGTCTGACGGTTATGATGTTGCACGCCAGGGTATTGCCGCTTTCGTAACCAGTATTCTGCAAACCGGTAATCACCAGGATCCTGTGAATAAACTTGCAGTTGATCGCATGATTGCTGAACTGGATAGCAAAATCAGTAAGCAAATGAATAACATTTTGCATGCTGAGCCATTCCAGCAAGTTGAGTCATTCTGGCGTTCAATGAAGCTGCTGGTTGACCGGACAGATTTCAAAGAAAATATAAAAATCAATATCCTGCATGCGACTAAAGAAGAGCTGTTGGAAGATTTTGAATTCGCTCCTGAGATTGTTCAATCCGGATTTTATAAGCACGTTTATTCATCAGGTTATGGTCAATTCGGCGGCGAGCCAATTGCTTCGATTATCGGTAGCTACGCTTTTAACAATAACGCCCAGGATATGAAGCTACTGAATTATGTCAGCGCAGTTGGAGCTATGGCTCACGCCCCCTTCCTGACATCAGTATCGCCTGATTTCTTTGGTCTCCAATCCTTTACCGAGCTGCCAACCATCAAAGATGTTGCTTCCATTTTTGAAGGCCCGTCATATACAAAATGGCGTGCATTACGGGAATCCGAAGACGCCCGATATCTGGGGTTAACGGCACCACGCTTCTTGTTGCGCCTTCCTTACTCACCAGTAGAAAACCCTGTTAAAAACTTTAATTTTCAAGAAGATGTTAGCCATCGCCATGAAGATTACCTATGGGGTAATACCGCCTTCTTGCTGGCAAGTAGCCTAACAGATAGCTTTGCTAAATATCGTTGGTGTCCGAATATCATTGGCCCTCAAAGTGGCGGGGCGGTGAATGACTTACCCGTACATATGTTTGACGCACTGGGGCAGACACAGGCAAAAATCCCTACCGAAATTCTCGTCACTGACCGTCGTGAATTTGAACTTGCCGAAGAAGGTTTTATTACGTTAACCATGCGTAAAGGCAGCAATAATGCCGCGTTCTTCTCAGCAAACTCGGTACAAAAACCAAGGAAATTCCCTGGCACCCCGGAAGGAAAAATTGCGCAAACCAACTATAAGCTGGGGACGCAATTACCTTATATGTTCATCATCAACCGTCTGGCTCACTACATTAAAGTGCTTCAGCGCGAGCAAATAGGTTCATGGAAGGTTCGGAATGATCTGGAACGTGAACTGAATAACTGGATTAAGCAGTATGTTGCCGATCAGGAGAATCCACCAGCAGATGTCCGCAGTCGCAAACCTCTGCGCGCAGCCAAAATTGATGTTTTGGATGTTGACGGTGAACCGGGTTGGTATCAGGTCGCTATTTCAGTTCGCCCTCACTTTAAATATATGGGTGCCAACTTTGAATTGTCTCTTGTCGGTCGGCTTGACAAGGAATAATGATGATAACGCCAGGCCGGAAAAGAGAAGCATCAGCTAGTTTATTTGAGCGTATTGAAAATGGATCATCAGGTCATTCACGCTCAATGCAAATCGAGAATTTACAATTATCGATTAAACGTAACTTGCGCAGCATCCTTAACTCCAGGCCTGGCAGTTCTCAAAGTACATTGCAATTAGGTGTCATTGATTTAAACGACGCAACAGCTTCAACTGCAGATTTTCGAAAAACGGTTGAAGAAGCCATCAAGAAATGTATTGAAGATTACGAACCTCGTATAAAGCAAGCAGATGTCCATGCTGTGAGCAGCGATGGATATAACCCCTTGGATCTTAATTTTCATATTGTGGCGCATTTAGACTTTAATGGCCGCAAGGATGTCGTGGAATTTAATATGCAATTAGATAACCAATATCACTACCATCTGGATTAAGTTATATGTCATTTGAGGAAAGGTATTTTCGAGAGGAGCTGGATTATCTTCGCCAGTTAGGAAAACTACTGGCCAAAGAAAAACCCCATTTAGCTCCTTTTCTGGCAGAAAAAGAAGCTGACCCTGACGTTGAACGTCTATTAGAAGGGTTTGCTTTTTTATCTGGTAATTTACGGTCCAGAATTGAAGATGAATTTCCTGAATTGACTCATAGTCTGCTCAATTTATTGTGGCCAAATTACCTGCGCCCAACACCGAGCATGACAATCATTGAATACACACCCAACCCGAAAACTGTTACCACTGCATTTTTAGTGAACGCTGATTCGCAGGTAATGAGTGCATCAAATGAATCCAAAGGAATAAGTAACGATCAACACTCTGATGAATCATTACCCGCATGCGTGTTCACGCTGAGTCGTGACGTCTGGTTATTACCCATCAGTATTAATGATGTCACAACCAACAGCAGTCACAAGCATGGGATGATTGATGTAACATTTGCGCTGGGTAAAATGCAGGATATCAGTACGCTGGACTTCGACAAAATACGTGTCTGGTTAGGTAATGATGATAATTATACTCGCTATCAACTCTATCTATGGTTCTGCGAGTACATGACAGCAGCAGAATTAGTCGTAGGTGACGATACGATTCGCCAGCCTGATTTCAAATTTACTCCGGTAGGTTTTGAAAAACAGGATGCAATACTCCCGTATCCAAAGAATGTTTATAGCGGATACCGTATATTACAAGAATACTTATGTTATTTAGATAGTTTTTTCTTTTTCGATGCCCAAGGTATTCATTCATTACCGTCAGAGACGATCGCTGATAAATTTACTCTCCGATTGCATTTTTCAAAGCCCTTGCCTCCAGACCTAAAGTTACGGCAGGACTCAATCCGATTATATTGCGCTCCTGCTGTGAATCTTTTTTCACAAAGCGCTGAGACTATTGAGCTGAATAACACCACAACCGATTATTTACTCAAAGCAAACCATCGGCTATCCGAGTGTTACGACATATTCTCAGTTAACAGCGTCGAAAGTGGTTGGTGTTATGATAATAATCACCGAGGCAAAGCAGACGAAACGACAACCCGTACCTATTCTTCTTTTGAAAGCTTTCAGCATCAGGTGGAATATTCTCAGCAACGGGAAGCATTATATTACCGTGTTAAATCTAAAACATCGATTTCCTATCAAGGACTAGAGCACTTTATTTCTTTTGTTCATGGTGATGGTACCTTATCTGAAAGGGAATATACCGGTGACGGATATGAGGTCGTTTCTGCCGAGTTAACGTGTACGAATAGAGATATACCGGCGCAACTCAAGACAGGGGATATTAATCGTGCCATGGGGAAAAACCCTGCCGTTTCCTCCTTCCGAAATGTCACTCGCCCTTCACTACCTTTATATCCTGTTCTCGATGGAAGCCTGCATTGGTCCTTGCTGTCGAATATGAGTCTTAATTACCTATCATTACTAGACCTTGATGCGTTGAAGCAGGTACTTCGAACGTATGATTTACCGGGTATTCAGCACCCGCAGGCAGCACGGTTATCTCAACAAAAATTGGACGCAATTGAGCAAATTGAAACTAAACCCGTGGATCACCTTTTTAAAGGTGTACCAATCAGAGGACTAGCTTCAACGATCTATATTCGCCAAACACCATTCGTTTGCGAAGGTGAGCTTTATCTATTGGGTACAGTGCTATCCCACTTTTTTTCACTTTATGCCAGCGTAAATAGCTTCCACGAATTAAAAGTCGTCAATATCGATAATCAGGAGTGTTACGAATGGCCAGAAAGAATAGGTCAGCACGCGCTGATTTAACGGTAAATAATCCTTTTCACGATGTCTGTCGCTATAATTTTTATGCGCTCGTGGAATCGATTTATAAACAGACTGAAAACTATCAAGCTATCTCACTTCAAACTGAGCCTCAGGATGAAGTGTTACGATTTGAAGCTGATGCCAGCATTGCTTTTCCTAAAAGCGATGTGCAAGCGCTTACCCGCAATATAGCCGGTCAGTTTGTTATGACCACTACATTTCTGGGATTGCATGGTAGTCAGTCTCCGTTACCAGGATATTACCTTGACAATCTTGCCTGGGGCTCTGCGCAAGGCGAAAAAAAACTCGGTGATTTTCTCGATATGTTTTCCCACCGATGGACTCAATTCGTCTACCACATTTGGCGTAAATATCGTTATTACGCCTGCTTTCGCAATGGTGGTGTAGATGCCTTTTCTCAACGGATGTATTCACTTGTTGGATTGGGTAGCGAAAGCATTCGCAATCGCCTTGCCATTAATCACAGCAAAATGCTGGCCTACTCAGGGGCGATGGCTAATCCAGGCCGTTCCCCCGAAGTTATTTGTAGCCTAATTTCTCACTGCTTTGATCATGAAGAGGTGTCATTACACGGCTGGCAATTACGTAAAGTGAATATTGCTCCCAACCAACAAAACAGATTGGGAAGCCGTGTCATGCGCGGTAGTAATAAATATCAGGAAAAATCGGTGCTGGGTAAGAATTTCTCCATCGGTGGTCATATTCCAGATCGTGGCGGTAAGTTTTTGTTATGTCTTAATAACCTCACTCGTGAACGATTTCTTTCCTTTTTACCCAACGGTAAAAACTTCCTGCCATTAACACTATTTGTTGCCTTTGTATTACGTGACCAATTTGCCTGGGATTTACGACTAGGGATAGCCCCGCAGCAAGTGGGCGGAATGACGCTTGGCAATGAACAGAATTCACTTCTGGGATGGACGAGTTTTCTCGGTCAACCCAATCAGTATCCTCACGTGACAATCACAGTGAGAACGTAACCAGAGCCTTAAAAACGGAGCGCAGTATGGCAGAGGATAAACAGCAGCCGTCACTTTCATTACAGATTATGAATGGTAATGAACTGGAAAGTGGCCGGGCAGCAAAATGCCTGTTTACGACAGAAGGCGGTGATATTGGCCATGCCGAAATGTGTTACTGGTCTGTACAAGACAACAAGCAAAGTATTAATGAGAAAGCCTGTTCCGTTGTCTGGCGAGACGGCATTTTTTGTTTGCAAATTCATACGCGAAATTTACAGCTAAATCAGTCCCCTGTAACTCAGAGCGCGGGTTTAATTCGTTTGCGCCAGGGTGATGAAATTGGCATCGGCTCCCTGCGTATAAATGCACAGTTTCACTTGGGCGAAGGCGCTGATTTTGATCTGCAAAATGCGACGCCAGAAACCATTGTGATGAACCAGGATCGGTTAACTGAAACGTTACTGACCACCGAAGGGCAACCAAGCTACCAAAGCACCCTGCCTTACCGGGAAATCGCACCTTCGGTTGTGAATGGTTTTTCTTCGGATCCTCTTGCAGCCCTACAAAAAGAGAGTCTGACCACTCATCATGCAACGTTCTCTGCTTTTGATGAACCTTCACTTATGCAATACAGCCATCATGTCCCGCTTACCGCGCCTGGCTCGGATGCGCCTCGTAAAGGTGGCATTGATAATCACTTCATGGATTTGCCTGATATCCATAGTTTTCACAGCAAAGAGAATGAAGGGTCACATCATAGCGATGGCAACGATCTAACTTTCCACCATGTCGCCGTTACACCGCTTATGCGCGGATTAGGCCACGCACTTCCTCTTCACAATTCGCAAAGTGCAGATGATTTTCTGGAAGAGATTGGTCGCACTTTGCAAGCAGCGGTGAAAGGGTTGTTAGATCTGCAACATCAGCAAAATAGTCTTTCTGATAAACATTTACGTCCGCTTGAAGATAACCCGTTACGTCTGAATTTGAGCTACGAGAGTGCACTGAATGTCCTCTTTGCCGATGAAAAAAGCCCAGTGCATCTGTCTGCTCCAGCCGCTGTAGCGGAAAGTCTGCGCAACATGAAGCTGCACAACCAGGCAAATCAAACGGCCATTGTCGAGGCGCTTCGCATGATGCTTGAAGCCTTCTCTCCCAATCAATTAATGACGCGTTTTGCACAGTACCGCCGCAGCCACGAGCAACGTTTTGAGATGAACGATGCCTGGGCATGGAACATGTATTGCAACTATTACGATGAACTGGCTTCAAGCCGGCAGCTTGGTTTCGAGAAGTTATTCAATGAAGTTTACGCGCAAGTTTATGACCGCGTATTGCGTCAGTCAGACCGGGAGTCGGATGCCCTATGAAGTGGAGATGGACCCTGGCCATGGCAATTCTGTGTCTCATAACAGGAACACTTAGCGGATGCGAAACGGCAAAAAAGTTAGGCCAGGTGATCGCCGATCCAAATATTAAAGTGGGCGAAGCCGCCGAGCAGCCTTCCGAACTGGTCGTCACACTTCTGACCGAGCCGGACGCTAATGCTAACGAAAGTGGCGAGGGTTTGCCGATTAGCGTTCAACTTATTTATATGAGTGAAGATTCGAAGCTGCAAGAAGCTGATTATGATCTCATTGCGAGCGCCAAGCTCGATGAAGTTTTGGGAAAAAACTATATCGACAATCAGGATTTCAGCTTACTGCCCAACTCTATTAAAACGCTGCCGCTGATAAAAATGAATCCGGCAACTCACTATATCGGCGTTGTAGCCTATTTTGCAGATGATCAAATTACCGAATGGAAGCAAATAACATCTGTTGAAGGTATCGGACATACCTATCACCTGCTGGTACATGTGCGCGACAGCAGTATCGAATTAAAAAAAGAGGAATAACGATCGTGGCAACCATGAAAAATAAAGTCATCTGGCAGGAAGGTTTATTTGTTAAACCTCAGCATTTTCAGCAACAGCAACGTCATAACGATTATGTTCTACAGAATCGTCTGCTGGCGATGAGTAATATCAACTGGGGTTTTACCGATCTCGATATTGATGAAAATCAGCTCAAACATGGCAAAATCAGCATTAATAAAGCGATTGGATGTATGTCCGATGGAACAGTATTTAGCATTCCCGATCAGGATATTATTCCCGCGCCACTGTTTATTAATGAATTGAAGACTTCGACCAGCCGCGAAATTTATCTGGCTCTACCAATCATTAGCGATGTGATTAATGAAGTTGAAGGAATGCATAGCGCAGGGCAATCTTCAGGGCGCTACCGTATTAACTACAGCGATGTTCGAGATCTTCACACCAATGAAGGCGATGCCAGCGCTCTCGCGCTGGGTCAATTGCTTCCTTGCCTGATGAGCGGAGCCGAAGATTTAAGCGCCTGGGTAACGATCCCTGTATGCCGCATTAAAGAACGCCATCCCAATGGAATGTTGGAATTAGATCCCGAGTTTATTCCCAGCGTTATGACGACTCATGCGAGTACTGCCTTGACGCGTTATCTTGGAGAAGTGACCGGCTCTGTCACTAACCGCGCCGAGGAACTCGCAAAACGTATTGGTGCCCCTTCGCAACAAGGTATTGCCGATGTTGCCGAATTTATGATGCTGCAAATATTTAACCGGAACCAGACAAAATTCGCTCATCGCTCTGCGCTGGCTCGGTTACACCCTGAAATTTTTTATCTCGATTTGATTTCTTTGTATGGCGAGCTTGTAACATTCACAGAAGAGAGTCGCCTGTCCGAAAAGCTTGGTTTTTATCAGCAGGAAAATCTGACCGAAACGTTTAATCAGATCATGCCTCGATTGCGCAAAGCGCTAAGTACAGTATTGGCACCGCGCGCTATGAATCTGCCATTTACTTATATGGACGGTATTTATGCCGCCATCGTCAATGATTCAACCCTGCTGCAATCAGCGACCTTTGTGCTGGCGGTGAAATCGCAAATGCCACACGAAACATTACATCGCCAATTTGTGCAGCAATCCAAAATCAGCTCGGTGGAAAAAATCCGCAATGTGGTCAGCGTTCAAGTTCCGGGGGTTCAGCTGGTGCCGCTTTCCACCGCACCTCGCCAGATCCCTTATCACGCCAACTATGTCTACTTCACTCTGGATAAAAACAGCCTGGCCTGGGCGGAAATTGTGCGTCATAACGGAATCGCTTTGCACGTCTCCGGGAACTTCCCGGAACTCGATCTGCAGCTTTGGGCAATAAGAGGATAACGCTATGAGCGAACTCTCTGATGCATCGGTTTTCACTGATGAAACCCATGAAGATAGCCAACGCCAGTATCGACTGGCGCTTCGCGGCAACAGTCTGAATCCAATGATTGATGGAGCAACCCCTCTTCTTGGCATGGTGTTACGTCTGAAAACTATGAGCAGTCGCGGGTTACCGGACCATCTTTTTGGCCAGGTTGTTACCGATATCCGTGCGATTGAGCAACTACTCCAGAACCACGGCTACGAGCCGGGAACCATCATTTCGTTTCGTTACGTACTTTGTACTTTCATTGATGAGGCGGCGTTGGGCCAGGGCTGGTCAAGCCAGAACGAATGGGTAAAACAATCACTGCTGGTGCATTTTCATAATGAAACCTGGGGCGGCGAGAAGATTTATATTCTGCTTGAAAGACTGATTGGCGAACCGAAACGATATCGCGATCTCCTGGAGTTTCTGTACTTATGTTTTTCGCTCGGATTTCGTGGCCGCTATAAAGTCACGATGCAAAACAACGATGAATTCGAACATATATTTCGCCGCTTACATCACGTCCTCCACCAGCTGCGTGGGGATGGTCCCTTCCCGCTGTTGCATCTGGATAAAAAAAACCAGCATTCGCCTTACCGCTTAGTACAACGCCTGCGCATCAAGCATTTGCTGATAGGCGGTGTCACCCTACTGCTGACGACCTGGTTATTTTATCTGCTGCGTCTGAACGCGCAGACCCAGGACATTTTGCAACAGCTCAGTGGCTTGCTGAGATAACAATAAGGATATTGAGATGATCCAGATTGATTTGCCTACGCTGGTTAACCGGCTGAATCTTTTGTCAAAACAGGCGTTGGAGATGGCGGCTGCTGAATGCGTCAACCAGCAAGCATCAGAAGTCACAGTCGCACAAGTCCTGGTACAAATGCTGGCAACGCAACGTAGCGATGTTCGTGTCATCGCCGAACAATCCGGGATAGACCTCGGTGAGTTGCGCGACGCACTGACCCTCGTCGGTGAATATAAAGTTCAGTCCGTTGATAGTTACCCAAGATTTTCACCCTTACTGGTGGAATGGCTAAAAGATGCATGGCTGCTGGCTTCCGCGGAAATGCAGGTTGGACAATTACGCGGTGGAATCTTGCTGCTTGCCCTGCTTCATACGCCTTTGCGCTATGTGCCGCCTGCCGCAGCGCAATTACTGGCGCAGATAAACCGCGACTTGCTCCGGTTGAATTTTGCCTCTTGCACCAAAGACTCAGCGGAATACGTCATTCTTGATGACAATGGCAAAACACAGGCACTCACACACAGCGAAGAGAGCCTGCTCGCCCGCTACTCCACCAATGTGACGAATGATGCACGCAACGGCAAACTCGACCCCGTACTTTGCCGCGATGCCGAAATTGATCTGATGATCGATATTCTATGTCGCCGACGGAAAAACAATCCCATTGTGGTTGGCGAGGCGGGCGTAGGTAAAAGTGCGCTTATCGAAGGGCTGGCACTGCGTATTATCAATGGCCAGGTCCCGGAGAAGCTGCTGAATACTGAGCTCATGACCCTCGATTTAGGTGCGCTTCAGGCTGGAGCGTCCGTTAAAGGCGAGTTTGAAAAACGCTTCAAGGGGATCATGAAGGAAGTACGTGAGGCTACAACTCCGATAATTTTATTTATCGATGAGGCACATACGCTTATTGGTGCAGGTAACCAACAGGGCGGACTGGATATATCCAACCTGCTTAAACCGGCGCTGGCCCGCGGTGAACTGAAAACCATTGCGGCGACAACCTGGAGTGAATACAAAAAGTATTTTGAAAAAGATGCCGCGCTTTCGCGGCGTTTTCAGCCTGTTAAAGTCAACGAACCCACCGCAGCTGAAGCCACTATTATTCTGCGTGGCCTGGCATCTGTGTACGAGCAGGCGCACGGTGTATTGATTGATGATGAAGCATTACAAGCCGCCGCAACACTCAGCGAGCGTTATCTTTCTGGCCGTCAGCTTCCCGATAAAGCGATTGATGTCCTGGATACCGCCTGCGCCCGCGTGGCGATCAATATCTCATCCCCACCACGCCAAATCTCAGCTCTCACAACCCAGAGCCATCAGTATCAGGCAGAAATCCGTCAGTTGGAGCGCGAGCAGAAAATAGGTTTGCCGCAAAACGATTCTCGCCTGCTCGAATTACAGGAGCTTCATAAACAGGCGAACGCGCAGCTCCGAGTACTGGATGAAAGTTGGCACCACCAGCAGGATTTGGTGCAGAACATTGTGGCGCTGCGTCATGAACTATTGATGGGCAGTGAAGAAAATGTGGCAACAACCTTGCCCGAAAAACGCGAAAAACTTCAGTCGCTGATGGTCGAGCTGGAGACGTTGCACCAGCAGCAATTGCTGGTTTCCCCGCATGTAGATAAGCGCCAGATTGCCTCGGTTATTGCAGAGTGGACAGGCGTGCCGCTTAACCGCTTGTCGCAAAGTGAAATGACGCTCATTACAGAGCTTCCAACCTGGCTCGGCGACAAAATTAAAGGCCAAACGCTTGCCATTGCACAGTTACATAAACATCTTCTGACGGCGAGAGCTGACCTGCGCCGCCCAGGACGCCCATTGGGTGCATTTTTGCTGGCAGGCCCAAGCGGCGTCGGCAAAACAGAAACAGTTTTGCAACTTGCTGAGTTGTTATTCGGCGGCCGCCAATACCTCACCACAATCAATATGTCAGAATTCCAGGAAAAACATACTGTTTCACGCTTGATTGGTTCGCCGCCAGGTTATGTCGGCTACGGAGAAGGCGGAGTGCTGACAGAAGCGATTCGTCAGAAACCTTATTCTGTCGTTTTGCTCGATGAAGTAGAAAAAGCGCATCCGGATGTGCTGAATCTCTTCTATCAGGCTTTCGATAAAGGCGAAATGGCCGACGGCGAAGGCCGCCTGATCGATTGCAAAAACGTGGTCTTCTTCCTTACCTCAAACCTGGGTTATCAGGTCATCGTCGAACATGCACAAAACCCAGAGCAGCTTCATGAAGGGCTTTATCCAGTACTGGCCGATTTCTTCAAACCTGCTCTATTGGCGCGTATGGAAATTATTCCTTTCCTGCCCCTCTCAGATGAGACCTTAAAAACCATAATCGCCTCTAAGCTGGAAAGACTCATCACTCTGCTAAAACAGCGATTTAGTGCTGAAACGGTAATTACAGCGGAAGTCAGTGAAGAAATTATGCTTCGTGTCACGCGGTCCGAAAACGGTGCCCGCATGCTCGAATCCGTCATTGATGGTGAAGTTTTACCGCCGCTCTCGTTACTGCTGCTGCAAAAAATGGCAGCGGGTTCAGCCATCCAGTGTGTGCACATCTCTGTTGATGAGCACCGTTTCACCGCAGAGATTGAAGATGCGGCAACTGAGGCGCAAGGCACCTGATGAAGGGATCGACATTAGCCAGCATCTTGCTGGCTTTAATACCGCTACAGGCCAGTTGCGCAGTCCTCCTGTCCGAAACTCTTCCCACAGAAGCCACGCTAAAAACGATGCTAATCTGTCGGGCCGAACCGTCGTCACTGGTGCGTCTGGACTGTTACGACCATGCCCTGGCTCCACAGTATCCGGGGTTTGCTGGCGCGCTAAAAAAAGCCCAGCAGCAAGGCGAAGCCTGGATGCGAGCCTATAACCAGGAGTTGCAGCGTGACGATCACTCAACCGCTTTTATAACCCGGCAAACGGAAGGTGAGCGCCCTTCGGTGTTGATCACCACCCCAGCACTGGGAAGCGTGCCCCCTCGCCCGGTTTTGATGTTCAGCTGCATTGATAACATCACTCGAATGCAAATTGCTTTACCTGAACCCCTTAAAAGTGCGCCAAGTCTTTCAATTACTACGGAGAAAACGCACCTGGTCGTCCATTGGTTTTTACGTGAAAACGATTCACTTCTTGAGTCCAGCCGAGGCCTGGCCGGGATAGATGAAATCAAACAACTATTCGCTGCACAGACGCTGACGGTAGACATTAACGGCCAGTCACAACCTTCCCTGCATGCGATGACATTTGCCATTACCGATCTGGAAAAAACACTTGAACCATTGCGGGTAGCCTGCCATTGGGCGAGCTAGTTTTACAAGGAATCTAATATGGATATTTCAACATCGCAGGCATGGGTTGAACACGTTGTCGCTTCTCTATCAGAAGAACAAATCAGTTCTATGCTCAGCGAAAGTAATGCCGACTGGGAATACATCGACAGGGAGATGGTTAAGCTTGGCTCACTTAATCACTCACAGCTGGATATTGCTGAAATACAGCAGCGTTCCCTGAAGTTACTGGCGAACGAAAGCAAAGATTTTCGCTTAATGGTGCATCTGTTGCGGACACTGCAACATTCGGGGAAAGCTGCTGAGTTGATACTTGCCGTGCAAATGCTGAATCAGTATTTACAGCGATTCTGGAAGCCGTCATGGCCACATAAAGAGGCTCATAAAAACCGCTTCGCACAGCAGATACTCTCTCGTTTTGAAGCTGCGGCGGCAAGCTTTGCCAGTGATTCAAATGAGAGTCAGCATAAATCTATTTTGGGTGAATTTGCCCAACTCTCAATGTTCTGGCAAAGGGCTGGCTGCGAGAAACTTGCAGCGACCGCGCATGAGTTAATTGCAATTTATCAGCGTCATATTCAGGAATATGCTTCTGCACCAGCTGAAAACATATCAGCTACACAACCAAATTTATCCACGGTTGCCAGTGCGCCTCTACCCACCATTCCCTTAGAAAATCATGACGACAAATCCTGGCGACAGACGCTTTTAAAAGTCGCGGATTTGCTGTGCGAGCGCAATCCACAATGCCCGATGGGATACCGTCTGCGTCGCTATGCTATCTGGCAAACCATTACCAGCGCCCCACAGGCTGAAGTTGATGGAAGAACGCAACTGGCCGCGTTTTCTGTCGATTTAATGGAGGATTACCAGGCTCGTCTGGCTGCTGCAAACAGTGAACTTTGGGAACAGGTTGAGAAGAGCCTTCTGCTGACGCCTTACTGGTTCGACGGACACTGTCTGTCAGCACGTATAGCAATGCAGCTAGGGTATTCAGATACCGCAGAAGCGATACGTGATGAGCTTAATCATTTCTTAAAGCGAATTCCGGTGCTAAAAACATTACTTTTTAACGATTATTCCCCGTATTTGTCACCAACGACACAGCGTTGGCTTGATACGAATGCAGCAAAACCGGCTTCCACTTCTTCTTTGAGCAGTCATAGCGATACAGAAAATCTTTGGCAGTGCTTTTCAGAGCAAGGTCTTACCCCTGCATTGCAATTGCTCGATCATTACCAGCAACAGGCCCACGAACCGCGCGATCAATTTTACCAACAATATTTTGGCGCTCAGCTTTTGGAGCAAGCCGGATTGGTCACCTCTGCACGTCAGCAATACAAAATGCTACATCAAACGGCAAGCCAGATGACGTTAATGCAGTGGGAACCCGTATTACTTAAACAATTAGAAGAAAAAATCACGACGGACAGTGATGTTTAAACAGGAGTTTTATTGTGTTCAAAGTCTCTAAACCCAGCTTTCTAAGAGCGCTAAGGCCGACACTGAAACCAGCAATGCCTAGGTTAAAAATCTCTGCCATGATATTGCTGATTGTTGGCTGGGTATTATCACTGGTCTGGATTTGGTGGAAAGGGCCAACCTGGATACTGGGCGACCAACATCCACTCGCTCCGCAAGCTAACCGCTGGCTGGCAACTGCCGTCTGGGTGCTGATTGCGCTGACATGGCTAACATTGCGTGTCGTTAAACGATTGCAGTTTCTCGAAACTCTGCAGCAGCAACAACGCCAGCATGAAAAAGATCCGATAAGTCTGGAGATCCACCAGCAACAGCGCCATCTCGACCACTGGTTGTTACGCCTGCAACGCCATCTGGCACGGCGTAATTATCTCTACCATTTACCCTGGTATATGATCATTGGTACTTCTGGAAGCGGGAAAAGCACGCTTTTAGGAGAAGGCTATTCTGCCGATACCATTTACACACCTGAAAAAGTTCGCGGCGAGAATAACTCAACCTGGCATATTGCACCTCGTGTCGGTGCTCATGCGGTTATTTTCGATATCCACGGGGAGCTTATCGAACAGCCCGTAGGTGCGCAGGAAGAAACGAATTCTAACGCAAGATTATGGGTACATTGGCTGGACTGGCTAAACCAAAAGCGTCATCGCCAGCCTCTCAACGGCATTATTCTCACGGTAGATTTGCCCGAGCTATTGACGGCAAATAAAAGTCAACGTGAACGCCAACTCACGATATTGCGCCAGCGTCTTCAGGATATCCGCCAGCAGCTTCATTGCGAATTGCCGGTCTATATCACGTTAACAAAACTTGATCTGCTTTTTGGATTCGCGCCACTATTCCAACCACTTGATAAGCAAGAGCGGGATGAAACGTTGGGGGTTACTTTCACCTCTGGCGCTCATGATAATGAGCGCTGGCGCGAGGAGTTACATGCTTTCTGGCAAGAGTGGATGGAGCGTTTTAATCAGGCGCTACCGAATTTGTCACTCAATCATGTAGAAAGCAGCCAGCGAAGTACGCTATTTAGCTTTAGTCGCCAGGTTCAGGGAATTATCGAACATCTGGAAGCCCTTATTTCGGGATTGCTGGCAGGCGACAATATGGCAGTTATGCTGCGCGGGGTTTATCTCACCTCTTCACTGCAACGCGGCCAGGTTGACGACATGTTTATTCAGTCAGCCGCTGCACAATATCGCCTGGGGCAAAACGCATTGACCTCATGGCCAGTGGTTGAAACACAACCTTATTTTACCCGCAAACTTTTCCCCCATACATTGCTGGCAGAGCCTAATCTTGCAAGCGAAAACAGCTTGTGGCTAGTGAAAAACAAACGTCAACTCACTGTCTTTTCCGCTATTGGAGCCGTTGCGGCAATCGCTTGTATTGCTGGCTGGCATCACTATTACAAATCGAATTACCGCTCGGGTGTGACCGTTCTGGCACAGGCAAAATCCTTTATGGATATCCCGCCACCGCAGGGCATTGATGAGCTTGGCAACCTACAACTACCCCTGCTAAACCCTATTCGAGATGCCACGCTTGCGTACGGTGATTACCGTGAACATAACGCCCTCACCGATATGGCTCTTTACCAGGGAAGAAAGATTGGCCCCTATGTCGAGAGAACTTATTTGCAACTGCTTGAGCAGCGTTATTTACCGGCACTGCTTAACGGATTGATTCGCGACCTGAATAATGCGGAACCAGGAAGTGAGAAAAAACTCGCGATACTGCGGGTGATTCGCATGCTTGAAGATAAAAGCGGCCGCGATAATAAAGTGGTGGAGCAATACATGGGTCAACGTTGGAGTGATAACTTCCAAGGTCAGCGAGGGTTGCAGGGGCAACTTATGGCACATCTGGATTATGCCCTTGAACATACGAACTGGCAGGCACAACGCCTGGCAGGTGACAATGATTCTATCAATCGTTTTATGCCCTATACGAAACCCATTGCTGCAGCGCAGAAAGAACTCAGTAAGCTCTCAATTTATCAGCGCGTTTACCAGAGTTTGCGCACCCGAGCATTAGGCGTGTTACCGGCAGACCTGAACCTGCGCGATCAAATTGGGCCAAACTTTGACAAAGTGTTTGTTGCCAATAAAGAAGAAGCTCTCTCTATACCTCAATTCCTGACGCGTTATGGGTTACAAAGCTATTTCGTTAAGCAACGCGATAGCCTGGTTGAACTTACCGCACTCGATAGCTGGGTACTGAATATCACTAAAGATGTCACCTACAGTGCTGCCGATCGGGAAGAGATTCAGCGGCATATTACTGAGCAATATATAAGCGACTACACCGCCACCTGGCAGGCAGCTCTGAACAATCTCGATCTTCGGGAATATGAGGATATGCAGCAGGTGATTGATGCGCTGGAGCAGATAGTCAGTGGCGATCAGCCTTTTTACCGGGCTTTGCAAACGCTGCGCGACAATACTCAATCACCACCATCATCAGCCAACCTTCCGGATAAAACTCGCGAAGCGATGATGTCTGCACTGGACTTTCAGTTACTTACGCGTCTCAGTCGCGAATTTGCTCCAGAAAATAGTGTACTGGCCGAGGGGAAAGACAAAGACAGCACGTTGCAGACTGTGTATCAGCAATTAACCGAGTTGCATCGCTATCTGTTGGCTATCCAGAACTCACCAGTGTCGGGAAAATCTGCACTTAAAGCTGTCCAGCTCCGGCTTGATCAAAACAGTAGCGATCCTATCTTCGCGACACGCCAGTTGGCAAAAACGCTTCCAGCCCCATTGAACAGATGGGTGGGCAAACTTGCCGAGCAAGCCTGGCATGTTGTGATGATAGAAGCGGTTCATTACATGGAGGTCGAGTGGAACGAAAAAGTGGTGAAAACCTGGCAGCAGACTTTAGCCGATCGCTATCCATTTGATCCCCAGGCCGAACAAGACGCATCGCTGGATGCTTTCGATCGCTTCTTCAAACCAGCCGGGGTCCTCGATAGTTTCTATCAGGAAAACCTCAAACTGTTTATTGAAAACAAACTTACGCTGGGTGAAGACGGACAGATCCTGATCCGCCAGGACGTACAGCAGCAGCTTGAGACCGCACAAAAAATCCGCAATACCTTCTTCACGCAACAAAGCGGCTTAGGGACACAGTACGCCGCAGGAACCGTTGAGTTGTCCGCCAATAAACGTCGCAGCGTTCTGAATATGGATGGTCAGTTAATGGACTATAACCACGGGCGCAACTTCACGGCTCATTTAGTGTGGCCAAACACGATGCGGGAAGGGTCAGAAAGCAAGCTCACGCTCATTGGGACTGGTGGTGGCACACCTCGTAGCATCAGCTTCAGCGGACCATGGGCACAATTCCGCCTGATAGATGCAGGCCAACTTACCAACGTTGACGATGGTTCGTTTGATGTTCGGTTTGATATCGACGGCGGCCATATGATCTATCGGATTCACGTAGATACCCAGGACAACCCATTCTCCGGCGGGCTTTTTAGCGATTTCACCCTTCCGGATACATTGTATTAATGGTTATTCCCCGGTGGCAACGCCGGGGATATTCAGGGAATGACTGTATGAACGACACAAAATTGATCATTAAACTGGGCGAAGATCCACGTAGCTTGCCTGAGTTCAGTGCTATTCGGGAAGAGGTGAATAAAGCCAATCATCCTACTCACCCAGAAGTGAACTGGCGGCTCGTCGAATCTCTGTCCCTGACACTCTTTAAAAGCAATGGTGTTGACCTGCACAGCGCCACCTATTACACCCTGGCGCGCACGAGGATTAACGGGCTGGCAGGATTTTGCGAAGGATGCGAATTGCTGGCAGGGTTAATTACTGCTGAATGGGAACACTTTTGGCCTCAGAACTATCAAGCCCGCTCAGATATGCTGGAATGGTTTAATAGCCGTGTCGGAAGCATCTTGCGTCAGAACCCTTCTCTTCTCACCGCCGATACAAACCTCTTGCTGCGTACGGAAAGAACTCTGCAACTAATCTGCGATAAGCTTCAGCAAGTAGAGTTAAAACGTATTCCTCGCGTCGAGAACCTGCTCTATTTCGTGCAGAACATCCGTAAGCGTGTGGAGAGTGAACACCGTACACTATCAACGCCCACATACTCGCCACCCACACTGGTGTATATGCCAGCGCAGCCGGACTTTACGGATGCGATGAATTACACACCTCCATTGACTGATCCAAATCCTCAGTCACCGAAAATTGAAGTGCATTTTCCAGGATCAGAGAATCCCCCCCACTCCTGTCCACCATTGACTTTGCGCGGTTTTCTATCAGGTGCCATCTGTAGCGCAATTATTGCGGCCGGACTTTGGTGGTGGTATGTGCTTCCTCTGCAACAACGTATAACTCAGGTGAATGACACCCCACAGGGTAGCGCAACACTGTGGCTTGCCTCCCCTGGTCTGGAAGATTATTCCACCCGACTCAATCAGTTACTTGTTGCCTCATCGCTACAGCCCCTCGAAACCGGCGAACTCCTCATTCATACGGCGCAAGCCACCTGGCCGGAAAGTACTCAACAACAGTTAGCCAGTGCGAAATGGCAAGCAACCCTTAAATCACGTGCTGAAAATAGCCCATCGCTAAGGAGCTATATGCAGGCACAACAGGATCTACATGCATTTGCAGCTCTGCTCGTGGAGCGCGAAAAAAATAAAGAAGGTATGACTCTTTCGTATCTCAAAACAGTGGCTTATCAGGTTGAGACTTTATTGAAGCTGGAGACACCTCTAGAGGTTTTAATCACCAAATTAGAGGATGCGAAGAGACAACACCAGGACACACAAACATTAGAAAAGCAGATCGATGAACGCATAAGTGCCTTGTCGAGCCGTTACCTGTTAGTCAGTAATTTCAATGCAGGAAATGAACCTTCATTGCCTGTCGATAATAGACTCCAATAAGGGAAAACTACCATGGCAAATTTAATCTATTTAACTCTGACCGGACAAAAACAGGGAAACATCTCAGCAGGCTGCTGCTCTCTGGATTCAATCGGGAATAGGGCACAGATTGCGCATCTTGATCAGATAATGGTTTATGAGCTTTCACATGCTATTACACGACAACAGAATGCAAACCATAATCCGGTAATAATCACAAAACCTATTGACAAATCATCACCTTTATTAGGGAAGGCCATCTCAGAGAATGAAATATTGACTTGTGACTTTGATATTCACCAGACTAACAGATTTGGGATAAATGAGCTTTATTATAAAATAAAGCTAACCCAAGCAAGGCTGGTGGATATCCATCTAATGTTGCCTCACTCAGTGCACAACAATAAAGGCCAACCGCAAGAAAAGCTATCTTTAATATATGAAACCATCACATGGGAACATACTACAGCAGGAACGAGTGCTTATAGTTTATGGACTGATCGAGTTTACTAAAAGAAGAATGAAGGGTAATGTTCTATGAGAGATGCTGACAAAAATTCAAATCTTGAATCAGCATCTTTCTTCTAATATAACAATAGCAATACTACCTATTTAGATAGTATTTTGTCCGCGCCATGTTAAATGGAATGACATAAGAGTATGCACAAGCAAAAGGAATCAGTACAAAAATCATACTACCATCACCACTAATATCAATATCTAAAAGAGGGATTACACCCGTTCTAAAAACAACAAAATGAAATAATGAACAACACGCGAGTAATATTATTGAACATAGATTCAAGTAAATATTATTTGAATAGAGTAGATGACTGGCGATGTAATAGAATGGAAACAGCGAAAATAATGTACATAAGATATATAACAAAATCACAATTAATAAGCTCATCTAATATGCCCTATATTGACCATAGATCGTATTAACATCTGCTACAAACTCTGAAACCAATTCATTTCGTGACATCAACTTAATTCCTACTTGCTTCATACCCCATAATAAATCGGCATTTATATAGCGATACAATCGCGCAGCATCATCAGCTAGTCTGTATGTAACCAGCGCATTCAAGGATAGCCCAACATCAATCAATGTATAAACAACATCCGAATTACGTTTACTTAATCCTAAAAACTTTCCAATATCTTCATAAATAAATCTGACTGGCCCCGTAATACTTTCCCGATAAATTAAAAAACAACCACTCTCTATGACATTATTAATCCCATGAGCAAGTAATAATGTACCTGGAATTATGCCGACTCCACTGCCAATAAGTGCTGTACCAGATGCTATTTGCAAGCCACCCGCAACAAAACCGATGCCAGCAACCACTAAATCAATGTTTTCTTGCTTTCGCCTCTGTTTCGAATCATCTAAAATTGGCTTAACAATGATGACCTGCCTGCGATCATTTCTGCTCAGTTCATCACCTTGCTTCTTCAATGACAGTATTTCATTATTAATAGCTATTATCGCTTCAGCAACCGTCATTTCACCATTATTAATTTTCGAATTTATATCTGACGAATAAGCAATAATTTCACTTATAAAGTGATCTTTTGCCATACTCCATTGTATAAATTTACGAGCAACTTCATTCATCACCTGAATGAGTTCATTTTGTTTATTTAAAAACGTTTCTATATTTACTCGTTCAGCATCAGAATCCATATCAAGATGGTTTTTGATATCAGGATTACTCTCTAAATATTCTTTCCATGCATCCATGAGAGCCTCGATATTTGTAACAAAATGTTTGTTTATTACAATGCATAGTTAATCCATTTTGTTCTTATTTTTATTCACTATATTGATCCTGAATAAAATTACAAAAATTTTTTAGATATAAATATTATATTCATATATAAAAATTATAAATACCAGCTTGGTAATATACTTAAAAAATATTGGCGTTGCGTACTATCAAAAGAAAGCGGGAAAAAATAGTTTTTATACTTCGGGAAATTTTGTGACATCATCAAAACGACGAAAGCCTGAATCATTTCTGATTCAGGCTTTCTAATTGTGGCGGAACGGACGGGACTCGAACCCGCGACCCCCTGCGTGACAGGCAGGTATTCTAACCGACTGAACTACCGCTCCGCGTTTTGTTCCCCGTCGGGAACGAGGCTGATATTACGTATTGCGCTCATGGGCGTCAACGTTTTTTCTTATAAATCTAATCGTTTGCCGCTATTTTCACCCAAACGGTGATATTTAAATCATTCGCGCTGTTTTTATATACGCCACAGACAACTTCCACCCTTCTTTTCCACCAGGTCAAGCCGCGACTCATGCGCTTCCAGCTCGGCATCAGTGGCCCGAATGATACGTACACCTGAATTATGACGCACAACACGCTGAATACCATTGTCTCCAGTGCGCTGCTGAATATCCCCTTCCATGGCAAACTTCAGCGAAGTTTGGCCACCTGTCATCATCAAATAGACATCAGACAGGATTTGGGCATCGAGCAATGCGCCGTGCAGCGTTCGTTTACTGTTGTCTATTTCGTAGCGTGAGCAAAGAGCATCAAGGCTATTTCGCTTGCCCGGAAACATCTTACGCGCGAGTGCAAGGCTGTCCGTGATTTTGCAGAACGTATTGGTTTTCGGGATATCACGCTTGAGCTTACTGAACTCATAGTCCATGAACCCGATATCAAACGATGCGTTATGGATAACGAGTTCTGCACCGCGAATGTAATCCAGGAATGAATCAGCAACCTGATCAAAAGTTGGTTTATCCGCCAGAAACTCATCGGCGATCCCGTGCACACCAAACGCTTCAGGATCCACCAGCCGGTCCGGCTTTAAGTAGACATGGAAGTTATTGCCCGTCAGTCGGCGGTTGATCACTTCAACCGCACCGATTTCAATAATGCGATGCCCTTCGTAGTGAGCACCGATTTGGTTCATACCGGTGGTCTCAGTATCGAGAACGATCTGTCGTGTAATTGCTGTGCTCATGGCGCTCGTTTATGTCAGACTTGGTTTTTTAATCACAGGAAGTCTACCAGAGATGCGTAAACAGGTAGAAATTTTCACCG
>Ga0105244_10000395_pt1 | contig 40415 bp, 29 predicted proteins | sample KBSM44metaG_FD_80423 | JGI IMG/M metagenome (GOLD analysis project Ga0105244, IMG submission 80423) | Miscanthus rhizosphere microbial communities from Kellogg Biological Station, Michigan, USA - KBS M4-4 metaG | ecosystem: Host-associated > Plants > Roots > Rhizosphere > Soil | place...
CCGCCTGGCCTGCAAGGACCCGAAGATCGAGGAATCGTGCCGCCGCCTGTCGTGCGTGTACCCGTCGATCTGCGTCAACCTCGGCACCGACCACAGCAAGCTGATCTCGCTGTACCGCAAGGCGCGCGCGATCCCGGGCGTGAAAAAGATCCTGATCTCGTCGGGCCTGCGCTACGACATCGCGGTGCGTTCGCCCGAGTACGTCAAGGAACTGGTGACCCACCACGTCGGCGGCCTGCTCAAGATCGCCCCCGAGCACACTGAAGAGAACACGCTGTCGAAGATGATGAAGCCGGGCATCGGCGCCTACGACGAGTTCAAGGAAATGTTCGACCGCTTCTCGCTGGAGGCCGGCAAGAAGCAGTACCTGATCCCGTATTTCATCGCCGCCCACCCGGGCACGACCGACCTGGACATGCTGAACCTGGCGCTGTGGCTGAAGAAGAACAACTTCAAGCTCGACCAGGTGCAGACCTTCATGCCGACGCCGATGGCGATGGCCACCACCATGTACCACACGCGCAAGAATCCGTTGCGCAAGGTGACGGCCGATTCGGAAGTGGTCGAGACGGCCCGCAGCGGCAAGATCCGCCGCACGCACAAGGCTTTCCTGCGCTACCAGGACCCGGAGAACTGGCCGATCCTGCGCGAGGCGCTGGTGGCCATGGGCCGTGGCGACTTGATCGGCAACGGCGACAAGCACCTGATCCCGAGCTGGTCGGCGGGCGAAGCGACCAGCAACCCGAGCACCGACGGCCGCCGTGGCCCGGCCTCGGCGCTGCCGCTGCCGGGCGCCGCCGTCAAGGGCGGCAAGGGCGCCAAGTCCGGCATCGTCGCCTCTGCCCAGCCGCAGCAACGTGGCCAGGGCCAGCGCGCCAACGCGCTGACCGGTTCGCTGACGGCGCGCCAGTCGCTCGAAACCAAGGTGCGCGCGTCCATCCTCGACACCATCAAGGTCAAGAAGCCGGCCGCGTCGGCCCCGGCCAAGGGCGGCAAACCGGCGCGCGCGCCGGCGGCCGCGCCGCGCGGACGCAAATAGCGTCGGCGTCCCGAGCTGGCGTGTGAAAACAGCAGATCCGCTGAAAGGCCGGTCTGCTTTTTTTTCCTCAGAAATACTTACCAAATTTCAAGAAACCGCTCATGAATAAATTCGACGAAAAACATATGGGCGCTGTCACCCAGATAGTTTCATGGTTGGTCGCTGCAGATTACAAGTCGATTGAAGAGGCTACGCAGGGAAGACGGCTATCCGGGAAATTATTACGAGCGGCTGTAACAACGTACGGAAAGAAACTGATCGCAGCGCCGGATTTTGGTTTGTATGAATTTGATATCGTTGAAATAATAAATGCGGTGTCACCTTCCTGGTCCGTAAATGTTAATCTTTGGACCGTGGAGGAAGGGCGCTCCGACCTATCCCTCGAATGTACGGTGATTGAGCGCGACGCGGGCGGGATTGGCATTGAGGTGGATAATCTTCATGAGCTTTGATTCGGTTCGGCGTAATTCTAATTAGAATGCTAACTATGTCATTTAGAAAAAAGATTGGTCATAACGATACTCTAATGTCGGGGTTGGCTTCGAGAGGGTATTTTTTGTGTCCGCTTGATGACGACGAAAATCACTGCACCTTTTTGAATAACAGCACCGCTGACGTGTCGGTGACGATTGTGATTTCCATTTGGGATCGGGTGACGTTCCGTTGCGGCTTGCTTATTGCTTCGCGTGGCGTCGGTCAGCAATTGCAATGTAAGGGATTGATTTTTGATGACCATGTTAAAAGCGCGGATTCGCATGAAGTGGTTGCGGCTGTCGAGTTGCTCTGGTTGCGTTGGAACGACGATCCGCAAAATGCGGAAAATTATCGAAATGATTATAGTTATGTCAGTGATGCTGGAAGTAGGCGATTTTTCGAGGATTTAGATACGGTCGGCCAGCGGTTCATATCCAGCATTGCCAGCGCGAGCCAGTTGGCAATCTTTCTGGAGAATCTAGACGTATATCCAGTCCATATTAAATTTGGAGGCGCGCCCGGATCCAGCGATCGGTTTTTATATGCTGCGCTTCTTTACATCGATAGTGGCGATCTGGAAGCAGCCCGCAGAGTGCTTGATCGCGGTGCTCTTGTCCTCGGCAATGGCAGCACGGATGTACAAGTGCGCCGATATCATAGCTTCATGAAACGGCGACAGCTGTTGTTGTCCTGACCTGTTTCCATGGACCGCGCCCGCGATCCCAAGCCGGGTAGCCATGAATGTCGTGGCGGGGCAGCGAGTCCTGGCGCGCGTGCCGGCTGAAATGCTGTCAAGGAGTCGCATCAGTCAAATTGCACGGCTAATTCGGTCCTGCTCCAGCGATGCGGGCGGGGCCCTTCCGACTACACTGGTCGAGGATGGCTGTCATCTCCGACGGCCGGCAACGCAGACTTTCACTGTGAAACTGGAACATCATGAAAAACTTTAAATTCTCGTCCCTGCTGCACGTGCCGCTGGTCGCCCTGCTGGCCGTCCTGGCCGCCTGCGGCGGTGGCGGCGGTGGTGACTCTGCGACGCCGCCGGCCACCAGCACGCCGACCTTGCGCAGCATCGCCATCACCGTGCCCGGCAACGCCACCACCATCGCGGTCGGCACGGCGCCCAAGGTCTTGGTCGCCACCGGCAGTTATTCGGACGGCACCACCAAGGCGCTGACGGCCGCCAGTGGTCTGATCTGGGCGCCAACCAACGGCAAGGCGCTGGCGGTGGCGACCAACGGCGCGCTCACGGCCAAGGCGGTCGGCACCGAGAACGTCACGGCCACGGTCGACAGCGTGGTCGGCACCTTGGCCATCACGGTCACGGCGCCATGGATGGGCGTGACCGCCGGCGGCTACCAGACCATCGCGCGCAAGGCCGACGGCAATCTTTACAGCTGGGGCTCGAACATCAAGTCGCAGCTGGGCGACAGCACCACCATCGACCGCAACGCGCCGGTGCTGGTGGCCGGCACCAGCCCGACCTGGAAACAGGTGGCCGTCGGCGACCAGTTCGCCGTGGCGATCCGCAACGACGGCACCATGTGGGCATGGGGCTACAACCAGGATGGCCAGCTGGGCGACGGCACCCAGACCAACCGCGCCGTGCCAACCCAGATCGGCACCGCCAAGGACTGGGCCGTGGTGGCGGCCGGCAAGGCGCACGTGCTGGCGCTGAAGGTCAACGGCAACCTGTACGCGTGGGGCCGCAACGACAGGGGCCAGCTCGGCGACGTCACCTTAACCGGCAACCGCACCGCGCCGGCCAAGATCGGCACGCTGTTGTGGGCCTCGATCGCCGCCGGCGACACGCATTCGCTGGCGATCCAGCGCGACACCAACGACTTGTACGGCTGGGGCGGCAACGTGAACGGCCAGGTCGGCAACGCCAGCCGCACCGACGTGACGGCGCCGGCCAAGATCGGCACGCTCAAATACACCTCGGTGGCGGCCGGCGCCTTCCACTCGACGGCGATCACCACCTCCGGCACCTTGTACGCGTGGGGCCAGAACACCTACGGCCAGCTGGGCAACGGCACCGTCACCGACGCCACGGCGCCGGTGCAGATCGGCACCGACGGCAACTGGTCGCAGATGTCGGCGGGCGCGCAGCACACCGTCGGCCTGCGCAACGACGGCACCTTGTGGAGCTGGGGCGCCAACACCGAAGGCCAGCTGGGCACCGGCGGCACGGACTCCCTGGTGCCGCTGCAGCTGGGCACAGGCGCCAACTGGAAATCCGTCACCTCCGGCATGGCGCATAGCTTCGGCCTGCAATCGGACGACACCTTGTGGGGCTGGGGCCGCAACGTGGAGGGCCAGCTGGGCAACGGCAAGAACGCGCCGTATTCGCCGGTGCCGGTCAACGTGCCGAACTAGGCGATGCAAGCTACACCGCGCGGCGCCGCATTGGGCGGCGCGGACGCGGAGGCGGACGGCGGGCGGGACCCGGCCGTCCGTTGCTTTTTGTGTCCATGACATGTCATAAAGCACCGGCAAACGGCGTGGAGCGGCTACAATTTGCCTAGCTCTTTCGCTCCAGGACCACTAGTGCCATCCCGCCCACGCGCCATCCTCTGCGCCATCCTCTCCTTCCTTGTGCTCTTGCTGGCCGCCGCGCCGAGCTTCGCGCAGGAAAAAGTCACGCTGCGGCTCAAGCATCTGCACCAATTCCAGTTCGCCGGCTACTACGCCGCGCTCGAGCAGGGCTATTACCGCGACGCCGGACTCGACGTGCGCATCCTCGAGGGCGCGGACGGCAACGAGGCCGAGCGCGACGTGTTGTCCGGCAAGGCCGAGTACGGCGTGGCCGGCAGCAGCCTGTTGCTGGCGCGGCTGGCCGGCAAGCCGGTGGTGGTGCTGGGCGTGGTCTTCCAGCATTCGCCGTACGGGCTGGCGATGCGCCAGTCCGGCGGCGAGCCCGACATCCGACGCCTGATCGGCAAGCGGGCGATGATCGGCTCGCTCACCGACGAGGCCGGTAACGCTGACGAATTGCTGGCCTACCTGGCCAAGGAGGGCGTGCCGGTCGCCAGCATCCAGCGCGTCGCGCCCAGCTTCGATCCGCGCGACCTGATCGAGGGCCGGGTCGACGCCATGGCCGTCTACACGACCAACGAGCCCGACATGTTCGACCGGGTCGGCTTTCCGTATGATATCTACAGCCCGCGCGCGGTCGGCATCGACTTCTACGGCGACAACCTGTTCACCAGCGAGCGCGAGATCGCCAGCCATCCGGAACGGGTGCGCGCCTTCCGCGCCGCCAGCATGCGCGGCTGGCAATGGGCGATGAGCCACCAGGAGGAGACCGTCGACCTGATCCTGAACAAGTACTCGCGCCGCAACGACCGCCAGCACCTGCTGTACGAGGCGCGCCAGATGGTGGGGCTGGTGCAGCCTGTGCTCGTCGAGATCGGCTACATGAATCCGGAGCGCTGGCGCCACATCGCCGACGTCTACGCCGGGCTGGGCATGCTGCCCAAGGCGGTCAGCTTCGACGGTTTCCTGTACGACGGCGACGCCAAGCGCGGCAGCCTGGTGTGGCTGTACCGGGTGCTGGGCGCGGTCGCGCTGGCGCTGGTGCTGGCGGCGGCCGTCCACTTCAGCCTGCTGGCGCGCGAACGCAAGCGCGCGCTCGACGCCATCCGCAAGGGCGAGCAGCGCTTCCGCACGATGTTCGAGGCCTCGCCGCTGGGCATCGCGCTGATCGACTCGGTCAGCTACGAATACCGCGACCTGAACCTGCGCTACCTCGACATCGTCGGCCGCTCGCAGCAGGAGCTGCGCGCCGGCAAGTGGCTCGACATCGTCCATCCGGACGACGCCGCCCAGATCAAGGCGCAGATGGCCCTGCTCACGACGCAGCAGTCGACCGGCTTCAAGGCCACCAGCCGCATGGTCCGGCCGAACGGCGACACGGCCTGGGTCGACATGTCGATCACCGTGCTCGACACCGAGGCCGCCAGCCAGCCGCACCACCTGTGCATGATCGAGGATGTCACGGCCAAGAAGCAGAGCGAGACCCTGATCTGGCAGCAGGCCAACTTCGACGCCCTGACGCAGCTGCCCAACCGCCGCATGTTCCACGACCGGTTGGCGCACGACATCGTGGTCTGCCAGCGCGAGCGCTCCAGCCTGGCCGTGCTGTTCATCGACCTCGACCACTTCAAGGAGGTCAACGACACGCTCGGCCACCACCAGGGCGACATCCTGCTGGTGGACGCGGCGCGGCGCATCAGCGCCTGCGTGCGCAAGTCCGACACCGTGGCGCGGCTCGGCGGCGACGAGTTCACCGTGATCCTGTCGACCCTGGGCCAGACCGACCGGGTCGAGCGCATCGCCCAGCAGATCATCGACAGCCTGCGCGCGCCGTTCGCGCTGGGGCAGGAGCAGGCGTTCGTCTCGGCCAGCATCGGCATCACCCTGTACCCGGACGACGCGCTCGACATCGACGACCTGCTCAAGCACGCCGACCAGGCGATGTATGCGGCCAAGGGCGCCGGCCGCAACCGCTACAGCTTCTTCACGCCGACCCTGCAGGTGGCCGCGCTCAACCGCATGCGCCTGACCAACGACCTGCGCGGCGCGCTCGCGGGCCGGCAGTTCGCGCTGTACTTCCAGCCGATCGTGCACCTGGAGAGCGGGCGCATCCACAAGGCCGAGGCGTTGATCCGCTGGAACCACCCGCAGCGCGGCGTCGTCAGCCCGCTGGAGTTCATCCCGCTGGCCGAGGCCAGCGGTTTGATCTCCGGCATCGGCGAATGGGTGTTCCGCGAATCGGCGCAATGGGTGCGGCGCTGGCGGCGCGAGCACCATCCGGATTTCCAGGTCAGCATCAACCAGTCGCCGCTGGAGTTCCAGCGCGAGGACGGGTGCTACGAGACCTGGCTCGACCATCTGCGGGCGCTGGAGCTGCCCGGGCAAGCGGTGGTGGTGGAAATCACCGAGGGCCTGCTGCTCGACGCCAACACGGCCGTCAGCAACAAGCTGCTGCAACTGCGCGACGCCGGCATCCAAGTCGCGCTGGACGACTTCGGCACCGGCTACTCGTCGCTGTCGTACCTGAAGAAATTCGATATCGACTATCTGAAGATCGACCGCTCGTTCACGCGCAACCTGGCGGCCGATTCGAGCGACATGGCCTTGTCGGGCGCGATCATCGTCATGGCGCACAAGCTGGGGCTGAAGGTGATCGCCGAGGGCGTGGAGACGCCCGAGCAGCGCGAACTGCTGGCCGCCGCCGGCTGCGACTACGGACAGGGCTATCTGTTCGCCAAGCCGATGCCCGCCGAGCAATTCGACGCCTTCCTCAAGTCTGTGTGATGTCATAGTCCTGGTTTCGGGGCTGGGTAAAGTTCATCGAAGCTCATTTCGATAGCACTTCACCTGAAGATGAAAACCGGGACTACAATTAAGCTCATAACCGTCGGCCGTTGGATGTCGGCGTTTGAATATGATGCCATGCTGAATTCGGGAATGGTGCAGGAAAGCTATAGCGGCACGACACACGTACTGCTTCCACCGGACTTATATTCTTTTGCGCGTCAGGCGCGAACCGGGGACGTGTACGTCGAGTTCGAGGTGCCAGAGGATAGTCTGAAGGTTACCGGTTCCGGCTGGGCGAAGATCATAGGCCCGCAGTCGCTTGAAGGTCGGGTTGCCGCTCGCAACGGTCGGCCGCTTCCGAAAATGCCACCTGCCATTAATCTCCGGCACTTGGCCAGCAAAACGCTTTAACGGAGGTACTCAAATGTTGAATACTTTTCACTATTGGGCACAGGAAGCCATCCCCGGCCTACCCGCCGGAGTTGAGGCTTATTTCACACCGGGCACAGCGTCAGAAAACACCGCCGCCAGAATCGATTTCGACGCGCCAGTACGCATGGGGCGTATTACTTGCTGGGACAGCGGTAATTTCTACGCTGAGATTCTGGATACGGAGTCTGGGCAGAACCTGTTGGACCGCCATGGAAAAGTCGACTCCGTTGCCGATCTCGGCTCGCTCTTGGGATCATTTCTTGAAACGCTGAAACCATCACGCGGCCAGACGGTCGTGATATAGGACGGCCCAATCTCGCTATTTCCACCGGTCCAGGCTTTTGCACGGCCGATTCACTTCGTTCGGCCTTCCCTCTGTTCATCTCCTGCAGGGCTTGCCATGCCGAAAAGTAAGGCGCGCGCGGCGCCTCGCCGGAACGGCGATAATAGCTATCCCATATGCATGCGTCATAGTTAAAACAAATTGAAACTATTGGAACAATCAATTTTGCATATGGACTAAAAAGCCGTACACTGGCGTCTCAATGATTCACAACCCCAACGAGGAAACCACAATGTCTCTGATCAATACCCAAGTAAAACCATTCAAGGCAACCGCATACGCTAACGGTAAGTTCATCGACGTGAGCGACGAATCCCTGAAGGGCAAGTGGTCCGTTCTGATGTTCTACCCAGCCGACTTCACCTTCGTCTGCCCAACCGAACTGGAAGACCTGGCCGATCACCAGCCTGAATTCGCCAAGCTGGGCGTGGAAGTCTACGGCGTGTCGACCGACACCCACTTCGCGCACAAAGCATGGCACGACACCTCGGACGCGATCAAAAAAGTGAACTACCCGCTGATCGGCGACCCAACCGGCACCCTGTCGCGCAACTTCGAAGTCATGATCGAAGAAGAAGGCCTGGCACTGCGCGGTACCTTCGTCATCAATCCAGAAGGCCAGATCAAAGTGATGGAAGTGCACGACAACGGCATCGGCCGCGACGCGTCGGAACTGCTGCGCAAAGTCAAAGCCGCCCTGTACGTCGCTTCGCACCCAGGCGAAGTCTGCCCAGCCAAATGGACCGAAGGCGCAGCGACCCTGACCCCATCGCTGGACCTGGTCGGCAAGATCTAAGTTGTAAAGCTGAGCGCTTGAAGCACGCAGCACACAAGTAGTTACCGCGATGCCGGACCGGGCGTCCGGCCCGGCATACGCCTAAATATTTGTAAAAAAGGAATAAAAATCATGTTGGATGCAAATCTCAAAGCCCAGTTGAAAACCTACCTGGAAAAAGTGGTGCAACCGATTGAGATCGTCGCATCGCTGGATGACAGCGCCAAGGCCCGCGAGATGGAAGAATTGCTCCAGGAAATCGTCCTGTTGAGCGACAAGATCACCTTGGTCAAGCGCACCGACGACGCCGAACGCAAGCCGTCGTTCAGCATCAACCGCCCCGGCACCGATATCGGCGTGCGTTTCGCCGGCATCCCGATGGGCCACGAATTCACCTCGCTGGTGCTGGCGCTGCTGCAAGTGGGCGGCCACACCATCAAGTTCGACGACGCCGTCATCGAACAGATCCGCAACCTCGACGGCGATTACTCCTTCGAAACCTTCATCTCGCTGACTTGCCACAATTGCCCGGAAGTGGTGCAGGCGCTCAACGCGATGTCGGTGATTAATCCACGCATCAAGGTCACCACCATCGACGGCGGCGTGTTCCCGAAAGAAGTCGAAGAACGCCAGATCATGGCGGTACCGATGATGTTCCTGAACGGCGAGCATTTCGGCCAGGGCCGCACCAACGTCGAGGAGATCCTGGCGAAGCTGGACACCAACGCCGGTGCCCGCCAGGCGGCTGAACTGAGCAAGAAGGACGTGTTCGACGTGCTGATCGTCGGCGGCGGTCCCGCCGGCGCGGCGGCTGCCGTGTACGCCGCCCGCAAAGGCATCAAGACCGGCGTGCTGGCCGAGCGTTTCGGCGGCCAGGTGCTCGACACGCTGGCGATCGAGAACTTCATCTCGGTCAAGGAAACCGACGGTCCGAAATTCGCCGTGGCGCTGGAGCAGCACGTCAAGGAATACGAAGTCGACATCATGAACACCCAGCGCGCCGCCAAGCTGGTGCCGGGCAAGCTGATCGAAGTGCAGACCGCCAGCGGCGCGACCTTGAAGGCCAAGTCGGTGATCCTGGCGACGGGTGCCCGCTGGCGCGAGATCAACGTGCCGGGCGAGAAGGAATACCGCAACCACGGTGTCGCCTACTGCCCGCACTGCGACGGTCCGCTGTTCAAGGGCAAGCGCGTGGCGGTCATCGGCGGCGGCAACTCCGGCGTCGAGGCGGCGATCGACCTGGCCGGCCTGGTCAAGCACGTGACCTTGATCGAATTCGGCGCCGAGCTGCGCGCCGACGCGGTCCTGCAACGCAAGCTGCGCAGCCTGGCCAACGTCACCGTGATCACCTCGGCGCAGACCACCGAGATCCACGGCGACGGCAAGATCGTCAACGGCCTGAGCTACAACGACCGCGTATCGGGCGAAGCGAAGAAGGTCGAGCTGGAAGGCGTGTTTGTGCAGATCGGCCTGGTGCCGAACACCGAGTGGCTCAAGGGCACTGTGGCGTTGTCGCGCCACGGCGAGATCGAAGTCGACGCCCGTGGCCAGACCTCGATTCCGGGTGTGTTCGCGGCTGGCGACGTCACCACGGTGCCGTACAAGCAGATCATCATCGCCACCGGCGAAGGCGCGAAGGCGGCGTTGTCGGCCTTCGATCACCTGATCCGTTCGGACGACGAGGAAGTGGTCGAGGAATCCGCCGAGAAGCACGCGATGACCGCGTAAGCAACCGCGGCCTCAAATGAAAACCGGGAGCAGGCTCCCGGTTTTTTTTTCGCCCGCGCAAATCCGGGGTCAGGTCCACCATTTCTACACGACCTGGTCTGTACCGCCCGGTAGGGCTGAGCTCCTGTAGAAATGGTGGACCTGACCCCGGAGTGTTTACTCGGCAACCAGGACGCCGCGCTGGCGTTTTTGCGCCACCGTCACGCGCGAGGCGCGCTTGCGCCACCAGATGATTACGCCGGTTACGCTGAGCATGGCGACGACCACGCCCATGAACGAGATCAGGATGCGCCCAGGCAGGCCGAGGATGCGGCCCGAATGCAGCGGGAATTGCGCCTGGAGGAAGATGTCGGCGGCCGTGCCTTTCCATGGCTGGCGGTCGCCCAGCAGGCGGCCGTCCGCGCCGTCGTAGTACAGCGCGGCCGTGCCGACGCCGCCGGTGCCGTGGTCGTTGCCGGGTGTGAAGAAGCTGACGCCGTAGATGCCGAACTCCTGCGAATAGAACACGCCGCCGGCCGGTTCGGCCCACTTGCGGTTGATCGCTTCGTTGCTGGCGCGCTCGATCACCTCGGCGTAGCCCAGGCGCGGCTCGATCGGATGGTGTTTGTCGGCCATCGGGCGGGTGTCGAACGGCGTCGGCGTGACCTGCGAGAACGTCTTCATCACCGGCGCGAACACTTCGTTGTACAGGTTGAGCGAGAACGCGGTGAAGGCCAGGATGAACAGCAGGGCCCAGGTCCACAGGCTGAAGGCGCGGTGCAGGTCGAAGTTGAGCTTGTTGCTGCCGCCGTTCCAGCGCACCTTCCAGGCCGGTTGCCAGCGCTGCCACCACGATTTGCCGGCCGGTACCGGCTTGTCGCCGGCGATGTCGTCGCTGGCGACGGCGCGCGCCGCGCTGTTGCCGTTCCGCCGGCGCACCGGCAACGTCAGGTAGAAGCCGACGAAGCAGTCCAAGGTCCAGATGATGGCGATGCCGCCCAGCAGCCAGATGCCCCAGCGGTCGATGCCCCACATTTCGGGAATGTGCAGGGTGTAATGCAGGCGGTACAGGAAGGAGACGAAGGTTTCCTTGGTGATCGGCCAGACCGCGCCCCATTCGCGTTTGCCCAGTTCGGCGCCGCTGACGGGATCGACAAAGACCTGGTTGAAGCCCGGCTCGGCCAGTTTTTTGGTGGCGGGATCGACCCGGGGGCTGATGCCGAGCGCGATCGATTCGCCCTTTTCCGCGTGCAGCGGAATGTAGGACACGCGCACGTCAGGGTAGCGCGCCTCGACCTGCCGCGCCAGCGCCAGCGACGCTTGCGCCGGCCCCTGCGTGCGGGCTTCCATCAGGTGCGGATTGAGCACGTCGTCGAGCTCGTGGTCCCATGAAATGATGGCGCCGGTGACGCCGCTGATAAACAAAAAGCCAGCCATGAGCAGGCCGGCGTAGCGATGAACCAAAGTCCAGAAGGCGCGCAATTTAACCTCCAACAATTAGAGAGCAAAAAAGGACCGCGCCAGCGTGGACGCGGTCCGTGTCGATCAGAAGCGGTAGCGCAAGGTTACCGAAGCCGTGCGCGGCGCGGCGTAGGTGATGGCGCCGTACGCGGCGAACATGCCGAAGTGTTTCTTGTCGAGTGCGTTGTTGAGGTTGAATTGCGCCGACAGCTGCTTGGTGATGTCATAGCGCGCCATCAGGTTGACCAGACTGAACGAGTCCTGCTCGATCAAGCCGTTGGTGCTGGCCGGCGCCGACGGGTCGACCGTGTAGGTCCGGCCTTCCCAGTTGACGCCGCCGCCGACCGTCAAGCCGCTCAGTTGGCCCGGCAGTTTGTAGGTGGTGTACACGCGGAACAACTTGCGCGGATAGATGCTGTTGAAGTCGGCGCCGGTGGCCTCCTCCGCCTTGAACTGCGTGTAGCCGACGGTGGCGTTCCAGCCGCGCGCCAGTTCGCCCGACGCTTCCAGCTCGAAGCCGGTGCTGGTGGCGCCCTCGGCGCCGCGGTAGTAGACCTCCGGAGCGCTTTGTCCCGGGCGGGTTAGCTTGCCGGCTTCCTGCGCCAGGTTGTCCTGCTTGATGCGGAACACGGCCAGCGAGGTGTTCAGACGACCGCCGAAATGCTCGCCCTTGATGCCGGCTTCGTAGCTCTTGCCCACGATCGGATCGAGCGTGCCGCCTTCGAAGTTCTTCTCGCTTTGCGGCTGGAAGATGTCGGTGTAGCTGGCGTAGGCCGAGTAGGTGTCGTTGAGGTCGTAGACCAGGCCGGCGTACGGCGTCACTTCCTTGTCGTACTTCATCGTGTACGGGGCGGCGTAGCTGAGCGTGACGTCCTTCTGGTAGTTGGTCACGCGCGCGCCGAGGATCAGCTTGAGCGGATCGGCCAGCGAGAAGCGCGCCACGCCGTACAAGCCCTCCTGCTTGGTGACGCCGCCCTCGTAGAAGGTTTCCGGACCCCAGCTCGGGTTCGGGTAGGCCGCCGCGTTCCAGTTGTTGAAGTTGCCCACGTCCGACGGCTGCGTACCGAAATCGGCGGCGCGGCTGTTGGCGTTGAACTTCTGCTTCGAGTGCATGTAGCCGAAGGCCGCCTCGTGCTTGCGCCCGCCCAGCTCGAACGGGCCGCTGGCGTGCAGGCCGGCATCGTCCTGCTTGGTGTGGGTGACGTAGGAGCCGGCGAAGGCGAACATGCCGAGGCCGGACACGCGGTCGGGCACGCCTGACAGGTACAGCAGGTGGGAATCGCTCCTGCGGTCGCCGTGGCTGTAGGTGGCGCGCACCTTCCAACCGTTGTCGAAGGTGTGTTCGAGGTTGGCGAAGCCGTTGTTGTAGGAGGTCGGCCAGTCGGCCCAGTCGGCGGCCGACGTCTTCGACACCGGCCAGTTGGTGCGGGTGCCGTCGGTGTACCAGAACGGCAGGCCGCCCCACATCGGCCCCTTCGGATTGGTCTCCTGGCGGCTGAAGCCGGCCGACAGCAAGGTGTGCGGAGTCAGGTCGGCCTCGACGGTGGCGTAGACGGTCTTCTTCTTGTCGCTGGCGTAATCGATCCAGCTGTCCGCCTCCTGGTACTCGCCGACCACGCGCGCGCGCACGTTGCCGGCCTGGGTCAGCGGGGTCGACACGTCGACCAGCGCGCGGCGCTCGCTGAAGCGGCCGAAGCCGATTTCGGCCGAGCCGGTCAGCTCCTTGCTGGTGGCGCGCTTGCGCACCAGGTTGATCGCGGCCGACGGGTTGCCGGCGCCGGTCATCAGGCCGGTCGCGCCGCGCACCACCTCCACGCGGTCGTAGATGGCCAGGCTGCCGGCCACTTCGCCCGAGCTCCACGGCTGCTCCCAGGTGGTCGGGATGCCGTCGATTTGCAGGTTGGTGATGTCGAAGCCGCGCGCGGTGAAGCCGGCGCGGTTGGTTTCGTATTGGTTGACCGAGACGCCGGTGACGTTGTTGATGACGTCGGTGATCGACACCAGGCCCTGGTCCTCGATGCGCTGCTGCGTGACCACGGAGATCGACTGCGGCGTGTCGCGCAGCGACATACTCAGTGGCAAGGCGGTGCGGGCGCGGCCGGTGGTGTACGAGCCGGTGCCCTCGGTGGTGTCGCCCATCTTATCGGCGGTGACTTCGACCTGCGGCAGCACGGCGGTATTCTGGTCGGCGATCTGTGCCTGGGCGATGAAAGGCATCGCCAGTCCCACGCAGAGGGCGAGTTGGTTCAGTTTGAGACGCTGGTGGGCGCGGGCGTGCGTATTCATTGATTCCTGTTGTCAGTTTTTGCGAAACGTGGGGTGGCGGGAAGGATTGTAATTACCGGTATTCCGCGTGGAAACAGGAATGATAACGATTCTCATTCAAAAGTCAATGGAAATCAGCGGTCGCGGGACGTGGCAGGCGCCGATTGGCGCCTACGGCGGGGGTCAAGTCTGTCATTCGGACACGTCCTGATCAGTAACCATCTGGTACCGCGGCTGTGATCGTGTCCGAATGACAGACTTGACCCCCAGCGGGGTTTTACGTGACGAGGTCGATGCTGGCTTGCTTGTCGCGCAGGTGGATGGCGTTGCGGTGGCGTGCGCGCAGGCGCGCGTCGGTGACCAGGCGCCCCAGCGTTTCGCCGACGACCATGACCACGCCGAGCAAGGGCAGCACCAGCATCAGCCCGGCCACGCCGGCCACGTAGCCGCCGATGAAGATCATCAGCACCGTGATCAGCGGGTGGATGTGCAGGCTGCGCCCAAGCGTCAGCGGCATGAAGACGAAGTCGTCCAGCAGGCGCACCAGGATGAACACGCCGATGGCCAGGTAGGCCACCGACGGATCGCCGGGCGCGTCGGTCGAGGCGACCATCACCACCAGCACGCAGCCGAGGATGGAGCCGACATACGGCACCCACGCCAGCACCGCCGCGATCAGCCCCAGCACCAGCGGCGAGGAGACGCCGATCGCCCACAGGCCCAGCGCCAGCACCGCCGTGTCGAGCAGCGTCAGCTTGACCAGGCCCTGGAAGTAGCGGTGCGCGGTCTGGTCGACTTCGTGCAACAGGCACAGCGTCTTTTCGAAGAAGGCGTTCGGCACCGCGCGCGCCAGGAATTTTTTGAAGCGCAGGCCGTCGCGCAGGAAGAAGAAGGTCAAAAACGGCGCCAGCAGCAGCGACGGCAGCCACGCCGCTACCGACACCAGGATCTCGGTCAGGTGCTTTTGCACGAAGGTGCCGGTGAAGGAGTTGACCCGGCTGTTGACGGTGCGCGCCAGCTTGACCTGCTTGAGGATGGGGAACTCGCGCTCCAGCGACAGCATGGTATGGCGCACGAATTCCAGCCCGCCATTGATGTATCTCCCCAGCATGTCCTGCCACGGATCCGAGGAACCGGAGTCCCATTGCATGGCGATGACGATGATGATTAGCAATACCAGCAGGAACGCCGAACCGACCGTCAAGATGGCGGCGTTCACGCTCACGCCCGCGCGGATCAGGCGCTGCATCGGCGGTTGCATGATGTAGTACAGCACGATGCCGAACAGGAAGGGGATGGCCAGGAACAGCATCTGCTGCAACAGGAACAGCAGCGCGCAGGTGGCGGCGATGATGCCGCTCCAGACCACCGGTCCGGCCCGCTGTTGGGTGGGCATGAAGGTCATAGCGCCTCGAAGTGCGGCGCGGTGCCCATCCACTCGCGCAGGCGGGTGCCGATATGGCGCGCCAGGGCCAGCGCGATCTTGTAGCCGATGACGGCGTCGGTTTCCATCAGTCCCATGAAGTCGGCGCGGAAGAACACGGCCAGCTCGCAGTTTTCCAGCGCCCGCGTCTGGGCGTTGCGCGGCGAGTCGTCCAGCAGCGCCATGTCGCCGAAGAAGGAGCCGGCCGACAGTTCGGCCACCACTTCGCGTCCGGCGCCAACCTCGCGGCTGACCAGCACCCGGCCCGACATCACCACGTACAGCGCCTGGCCCTCCTCGCCTTCGTCGAAGATGATTTCGTCGGCGAGATAGCGGCGCTCATGCATCAGGCCGTCGACGATTTTCAGTTCGAGCGGTGTCAGCGAGGCGAACAGCGCCGAATCCTTCAGCCGCAACAAGCGCGGCGACAACGTGGGGGACCTGAAAAAGCCGAACATCGAGAAAAACTCCAAAGAGGGTAACAACTGCAATCGCGCGTTATCGCTGCGCATTAGCAGACATTGTCGCCTGTTTTGCCCCGTTAGAGCCTTCCGTTGTGGAAATTTTTGTAAATTAAACACATCTCGTAAGTTTCAGGCATGACTCTCGTCATGCCCTTGACACACTGGTTTTGTAAGCTCATGCCCGCCCGCTTCGACGAAGTTAATCTCACTTGAATGAAATTAATAGAAGTTGACGTTATTTTTTTCTTAACCAGATTGAGCCAATGAATATCAAACGCAGCCAAATCGCCATCGCCGCCGCACTGTGCGCCTACAACGCATTCACCGGCGCCCACGCCCAAAGTGCCGGGGCCGTCTCGGCCGACGCCGCCGCCGGGGCGCAGCAATCGGTGATCGTGACCGGTACCCGCAGCAGCAACCGCACGCAGTTCGACACCCTGGCCCCGGTCGATGTGTTCACCCGCGAGGAAATCGGCGCCGTCGAATCGTCCGATCTGAACGATGTGCTGGCGCAACTGGTGCCGTCGTATGTGGTGCAGCGTCTGCCGATGGCGGACGGTCAGGTGTTCGTGCGTCCTGCCACCCTGCGCGGCCTGTCGCCCGACCAGACGCTGGTGCTGGTCAACGGCCGCCGCTTCCATCGCAGCGCCCTGCTCGGCGCGCGCGGCGCCCAGGCGCCCGATCTGGCGCAGATTCCGACCAGCGCGATCAAGCGTATCGAGGTGCTGCGCGACGGCGCCTCCGCCCAGTACGGCTCGGACGCGATCGCCGGCGTCATCAACATCATCCTCGACGACACGGTCGGCGCCGAGCTGACCGCGCGCCATGCGCAATATAGCGAGGGCGACGGCAAGTCCAACGAACTCAATGCCAAATATGGCTTCACCTTCGGCGACGACGGCCGCGTGCTGCTGTTCGCCGAGGCGGCGAAGTCGGACCCGACCTCGCGCACCCGCCAGCGTCCGGACGCGATCGCCTTCCAGGCCGCGCATCCGACCCTGGCCGTGCCCAATCCGGTGCAGCGCTGGGGCCAGCCGGAGCTCGAGAGCCAGCGCGCCGGCTTCAACGCCACTCTGGGCCTGGCCGGCGACACCGTGCTGTATGGCCACGGCCTGTACGGCCACAGCGAAGGCACGTCCGATTTCAACTGGCGCAATCCCGACACCAGCACCAGCGTCTACAAGACCGGCGCCATCTTCCCTGGATGGGATGTGCGCAGCATTTATCCGCTCGGCTTCAGCCCGCAATACACCAACGAGCAGGATGATCTGCAAGTGCTGGCCGGCGTGCGCGGCCGCCTCGGCGAGGCGCTGGCGTGGGATGTCAGCGCCTCGTATGGCTCCAACGCCATCGACTACGGCCTGCACAATTCGATCAACGCCTCGCTCGGACCGAACAGCCCGACGTCGTTCTACCTCGGCCGCCTGACGCAGCAGGAAAAGCTGGTCAATGCCAACTTCAACTACGAGTGGCGCTTGCCGGCGCTGGCGCAACCGGTCAACGTCGCCTTCGGCGCCGAGTACCGCAACGAAACCTACAAGGTCAGGGCCGGCGACCCCGCGTCGTACGCGGTGGGGCCGGGCGCGTCCGCCGGGCTGGACGCCAACTCCAACGGCGCGCCGGGCTTCAGCGACCGCCAGGCCGGCCGCTGGGGGCAGGACAGCTACGCCGCCTACCTCGACGTCGAGGCGCCGCTGAGCACGATGATCACGGTCGGCGCGGCGTTGCGCTACGAGGACTTTTCCGAATTCGGCGACACGCTCAACGGCAAGCTGTCGGCGCGCCTGGCGCTGTCGCCGGACTTCGCGCTGCGCGGCTCGTATTCGACCGGCTTCCGCGCGCCGACGCCGGGCCAGCTCAACACCAACAGCACCAGCCAGGGGCTCGACACCAAGACCTTGCTGGTGTTTACCACCGGCCGCCTGTCGAACAGCGATCCGTTGGCCGTCGCGCTGGGCGCCAAGCCGCTGCAGCCGGAAAAATCGAAGAACCTGTCGCTGGGCTTCACCTGGAAGACGGCGCTGGGCCTGTCCGGTTCGGTGGACCTGTACGACATCAAGTTGCGCGACCGTTTCAGCACGTCGGCCTCGTTCGCCGTGCCGGCCGGCGTCGCCAATCCGCTGCGCTACACCTCGGTCAGCTACTTCACCAACGACTTCGACACCACCACGCGCGGCGTCGATGTGGTCGGCAACTACCTGAGCCGCGTCGGCGACGGCAAGCTCAATTTCACCGCCGCGTTCAACTACAACAGCACCAAGGTCGACAGCGGCCGCTCCAGCGTCGCCACCAACGCCAGCCAGCGCACCGTGTTCGAGGAGCGGCTGCCGCGCCAGAAGGCGACCGTCAGCGCCACCTACGACCTCGGCGCCTGGAGCGCCCTGGCCCGCGTGCGCCACTACGGCGCCTGGACCGATAGCACCGGCAACGCCACCGGCGACATCTTCCAGCGCTTCGGCGCGATGCGCTTCCTCGATCTGGCGGCCAGCTACAAGATCGCGAAGAACCATTCGCTGCGTATCGGCGTCGACAATGTCCTCGACAAGTATCCGGACGAGGCGGTGTTCCAGGCCAGCCGTGGCCTGATCTACTCGCGCAACGCGCCGTACGACACCGATGGCCGCAACCTCTACATCGACTACACGGTGAAGTTTTGAGCCAGCCTGATTTGAGCCGGCGCGCTTTGCTGCGCGCCGGGGCGATATTGTCCATGGCGCCGGCCGGCGCGCTGGCGTCCAACCCTTCGCCGCAATTTCCGGTGCGGCCGCTGTTGGGGCCGGAGTCGCTGGCGGCCGACGCCGACTACTGGCAATCGGTGGCGGACCTGTACGACATCACCGATGAAGTAGCCATGCTCGACAACGGCTACTGGGGTTCGATGGCGCTGCCGGTGGCCGAGGCGTACGAGCGCCACACGCTTGAGGTCAATCGCGGCAACGCCTACTACGGCCGCGTGCAGTTTCCGGCCGAGTACGAGGTGGCGCGCACCCGCGCCGCCCAGGCGCTGGGCGTCGAGCGCGACGAGATCGTCTTCACGCGCGGCGCCACCGAGGCGCTGCTGGCGCTGATCGGCGGCTACAACAAGCTGCGTCCCGGCGACGTGGTGCTGTGCGCCGACGTCGACTACGACAACATGATCAAGGCGGTGCACTGGCTCAAGGAGCGGCGCGGCGTGGAGGTGGTGTCCATCGCCATGCCGGAGCCGGCCACCCACCAGTCGCTGATCGATTGCTACGCGCAGGCGATGGACCGCCATCCGGGGCTGCGCATGATGCTGCTCACCCACGTCAACCACCGCAACGGCATGGTGTTGCCGGTGGCCGAGATCAGCCGCATGGCGCGCGAGCGCGGCATCGACGCCATCGTCGACACGGCGCACGGCTTCGGCCAGCTCGACATGCGCATCCCGGACTTGCAGGCGGATTTCGTCGGCATCAATCTGCACAAGTGGATAGGCGCGCCGGTCGGCGTCGGCGCCGTCTACATCCGGCGCGGTCGTGTGGCCGATATCGACCCGTACATGGGCGAGGCGGATGGCGACGATATCCGCACGCGCGTGCACACCGGTACCGTCAACTTCGCCGCGTATCTGGCCTTGCCGGTGGCGCTGGATCTGCATCAGCGCATAGGTGTCGCCAACAAGCAGGCCAGGCTGCATCGGCTGCGTAACCGCTGGGTCGAGGCGGCGCGCGGGATGGGCGGTTTGGAGCTGTTGGCATCGGCCGATCCGCGCCTGACGAGCGCGATTTCGTCGTTTCGTTTAAAAGGGCGCGTCTCGGTGGCCGATAATCTCGCCTTGTCCCGGCGTCTGTTGCGGGAGCATCGCGTATTCACCGTCATGCGCGACGGCCTCGCCTCCGGCGCCTGCGTGCGCGTGACGCCGTCGATCTTCACCTCCGAGGCGCAGATCGACCGCCTGGTCGCGGCGCTGGGACAGGTGGCCGCTTAATCGCTATAAGCGCTACAACTGGACGGTCTGCGCCAGCGGCAGCGCGGGATCGAGGTGACTGGTCAGCACGATGCACTGGCGCACCAGCCGCTCCGGCGCCGCCAGTTGCGCACGCAGGTAGGCGACGGCGTCGACATCGAGGCCGTTGAGCGGCTCGTCGATCAGCAGCAGGCGCACCGGCAGCGCCAGCGCCAACGCCAGCTGCATCTTCTTGTGCTGGCCCAGCGACAGCGTGGTCACCGGCTGGTCCAGTGTCGGCAGCAGGTGGAAGGCGTTCAGCTCGGCATTGAGCAGCGCGGCGTCGGTGGTGGGGTACAGCGACAGGTGCAGGTCGAGTATCTCGCGCACGGTCAGCCAGGGCAGTTGCGGCGTGTCGCCGCCGCAGTAGTGGCATTGCAAGCGGTACGCCAGCGGTTGCGCGTGTATCCCGATGCCGTCGAGGCTGATGGTGCCGCCGTGCGGCGTCAGCGCGCCGCCGGCCAGCTTCAGCAGGGTGGTCTTGCCGGCGCCGTTCTCGCCGCGCAGCCAGGTGATGCCCGTGCCCAAGCGCAGCGAGAATCGGCGGAACAGCGGATGGCTGGCGAATTCAAAGTTCAGCTGGTCGATGTGCAGCACGGGATTCAATTCCATAGTTCACTTCCAATCGCGGTCAAGATGAGGATGGCGCCGATCACCAGCGCGGTGCGGCCGCGCGCGCTCAGGCCGCGCAGCGCGACAACGGCGATCTGCGCGATGACGGCAAAGCACAGCCAGACGACGGCGACGGTGGTGCTGTAGCCGGTGGCCGTGCGTCCCAAGGTCAGCGCGGCGAACCACGCCAGCACGCACAGGCTTGGCAGCAGCGTCAGCACCATCGCGGCGCGGAACAGGCGGTCGGCATCGATGGGCCAGGCGGCGGCGACGGGACGCAGGCGTGCGATCTGCTCTGCCACGGCCTTGTCTCCGCGATCGGTCAGCAGCATCAAGGTCAGCGCCGTACAGGCGCCCCACAGCGCGGGAGGCACCAGCGGCGGATGCCACATCCAGACCGTGACACCGAGCGCGGCGCCCAGCAACAGCAAGGTCTGCTGGATGCCGACGACATCGTCCGCGCGCCAGAACGGCAGCCAGAATAGTTGACGCCATTGGTATAGCGGCTTCGGCACGCGCGACGCCCCCGGTGCGTAGCAGGTCGGCGCGGGCCGGGCGCGGCCGGGCTTTCGCTTCGCCGGCATGCGCACGCGTTGGGCGAGGACGAGTGTCGACAGCAGCCATGCCAGCAGCAGCGACAGCGCCGTCAGCGCCAGCGCCATCGGCGCGACAGGCCGCAGCCAGTCAGGCCACTGATAAAACCAGATCGCGGTGGAGACCACAAAGGCGACGGCCACCGGCCCGACGATGATGCCGGCGACCATCGCATCGGCGCTCCATCGCAATCGTGGGCTGATCGGCAAGGTGCGGCTCCACAGCGTGACCTCGGCCGGATGCAGATGCTTGCGCATCAGCCAGACCGGCGCGGTGGCCACCAGCACTTGCGCGGCCAGCAGCGCGAGCGCCTGCGGCCACGGAAGCGTGGCGGCGAACAAACCCGGCAAGGCGATGCAGGCGAGCAGTCCGATCACCACCGGCGCGAAGCCGAGCAGAATGATTTCCAGCGAGCTGGACAGGCTGGGGATGATGCGCAGCAGCGCTTGCCGCGTCATGCGGGCGCGGAAGCGCAGATAGGGATGGAGGTTGGATGTCATCGCGCACAAGCATACGCAATATTTCTGAAGCTGAAATGAATAAGGGCCCGATCAAGATCGGGCCCTTAAGGAATGTTGGCGGAGTGGACGGGACTCGAACCCGCGACCCCCGGCGTGACAGGCCGGTATTCTAACCAACTGAACTACCACTCCTAATTCGTTTTATCGTTTTCTCTGGTGGGTGCTGAGAGGGTCGAACTCCCGACCTACGCCTTGTAAGGGCGCCGCTCTACCAACTGAGCTAAGCACCCAGAAAACTTATCAGCGTTGTTTCATTTAACTGCTACAACTGCTGAACGAGGCCGTATTCTACAAGCTGGTTTATCGGTTCCGCAAGGGGTTTTGTAAATAATTTAGAAAAATTGCTCGCAAGCCTGTTTAGGGGGTGTCAAGATATGGCCGCGACGAACCAATAAGAAAGAGACCCCATGCGGCGCAACGACAGCAGTAACGATCCCCTCGACAGCTTGTATCGCCGCGTCAGCTGGCGGTTGATGCCTTTCCTGTTCCTGTGCTACGTGGCCGCCTACCTGGACCGCGTCAACGTCGGCTTCGCCAAATTGCAGATGCTGTCGGACCTGCGCTTCAGCGACACCGTGTACGGCATCGGCGCCGGCATCTTCTTCGTCGGCTACTTCCTGTTCGAGGTGCCGTCCAACTTGCTGATGACGCGCACCGGCGCGCGCATCTGGATCGCCCGCATCATGATCAGCTGGGGCGTGATCTCGTCGGCGATGATGTTCGTCGACAGCGTCGCCAGTTTCTACGTGCTGCGCTTTCTGCTTGGGGCGGCCGAGGCGGGCTTCTTCCCCGGCATCATCCTGTATTTGACCTACTGGTATCCCGCGCACCGGCGCGCGCGCATGGTGGCATTGTTCATGAGCGGCGTGGCCGTGGCCGGCGTGGTCGGCGGGCCGCTGTCGGGCTGGATCATGAAAACCTTCGCCGGCCTTCACGGCCTAAGCGGATGGCAGTGGCTGTTCCTGCTTGAAGGCGTGCCGTCGGTGCTGCTCGGTATCTGGACGCTGTTCTATCTGGACGACGGCATCCGCTCGGCCAAGTGGCTGAGCGAAGGCGACAAACAAAAGCTGGAACAAGCCATCGCGGAGGACGGCAAGCAGCAACAGCACATGCCGCTCGCGCAAATGTTCAGCAACGGCAAGGTGTGGCTGCTGGCGCTGGTGTACTTCCTGTTTGTGATGGGCTTGTACGGCGTCAGTTTCTGGCTGCCGCAACTGGTCAAGAACAGCGGCATCGACGACGTCTTCACGATCGGGCTGCTGACGGCGATCCCGTATTTCGTCGCGGCGGTGATCATGGTGCTGGCGGCGCGCCATTCGGACCGCAGCGGCGAGCGCCGCTGGCACGCGGCGGTGGCCGCGCTGGCCGGCGCGGCCGGCCTGATCGTCGCCACCTTCTACAGTGACAACACCCTCATCGCGATGGCGGCGCTGAGCGTGGCGACGGCCGGCATCCTGAGCACGTTTCCGATCTTCTGGAGCCTGCCGACGGCCATGCTGGGCGGCGCTGCGGCGGCGGCCGGGATCGCGCTGATCAACTCGGTCGGCAACCTGGCCGGCTTCGTCAGCCCGTATCTGGTCGGCGCGATCAAGGACGCCACGCACAGCACGGCCAGTGGCATTTACTTGCTGGCGGCCAGTCTGGTGGTCGGCGCGGTGCTGGTGGTGGCGGCCTTGCGCCGGACTTGATTACCTGGGAGGTAATCGCCGCGCCATGGCGATTTCCGGAGAATGGATTCTGTCGATTCGACACAACCATTCAAGGAGATCATCATGACCCATACCGCTACCCCCGCCGACATCGCCACCCAATACTTGGCCGTCTGGAACGAACGCGATGCCGCCGTCCGCCGCGCCCTGGTGGCGCGCGCCTTCAGCATCGACGCCAGCTATGTCGACCCGATGATGCGCGGCGCCGGCCACGACGGCATCGACGCCATGATCGCCGGCGCGCAGGGCCAGTTCCCCGGCTACCGCTTCGAACTGGACGGCACGCCGGACGGCCACAACGACGTGGTACGCTTTTCGTGGACCCTGGGCCTGCCGGGCGCCGCGCCGGTGGCGCATGGCACCGATGTCGCCCGGGTGGCCGGCGATGGCCGCCTGGCCAGCGTGACGGGCTTCCTGAACGCGGTGCCGGCCTGAGCTACATTATCGACTTGCCCACACGATGGAGACGCCATGAACACAGCCGCCGCGCCGGACCAGTATTTCAGCGATTTCGCGGCGGCGCTGCGTTACTGGCGCGGCAAGCGCGGCTACAGCCAGCTGCGCCTGTCGACCGAGGGCGAGATTTCGCAGCGTCACATCAGTTTTCTCGAAAGCGGCCGATCCCAGCCCAGCAAGGAGTTGATCCTCAAGCTGGGCATGGTGCTGGAGATCCCATTGCGACAACGAAACGTCATGCTGCTGGCGGCCGGCTTCGCGCCCGCTTACCAGGAGCGCAAGCTCTCCGATCCGGAGCTGGACGCGGTGCGCCAGGCGCTCGATTTCATGCTGGCGCAACAGGCGCCGTACCCGGCGCTGGTGGTGGACCGGCTGTGGAACCTGGCCATGGCCAACGGTCCGGCCGCTGGCCTGATGCGATGGCTGCTGGAACTGCCGGCGGACGCGGCCCTGCCCACCGACGGCTCGGTCAATGTGCTCAAACTGATGCTGGATCCGGACGGCGTGCGCCAGTACCTGCACAACTGGCAGGACGTCGCCGCCGACCTGCTGCACTGGATACAGCGCGAAGCGATGAGCGACGGCCCCGGCAGCGAGGCCACGACGCTGTTGAACGAGCTGCTGGCGCTGCCCGGCATCGGCGGCGTGGCGGGCAGGGGAGCGGCGCCCAACCTCGACCGCCGCGCATTGCCGTTTTTGCCGGTGACGATACGCAAGGACGGCGTCGAGCTCAATCTGTTCACCACCATCGCCACCTTGGGCACGCCGCACGACGTGACGGTGCATGAATTGCGGGTGGAATCGTTTTTCCCGGCCGACGCGGCCAGCGCCGAGTGGTTCCGGGCACGTTACGGCCAGCCCGGACTTGCAGCCTGATCAATTTCCGTGGATACTGTATGAATTCACAGTAATTTGGTCTCAAACCCGGCACATGACTGACGATACCCGGCGCATCGCCCACCTCGACATGGATGCGTTCTACGCCTCGGTGGAGCTGTTGCGCTACCCGGACCTGCGCGGCCTGCCGGTGGTGATCGGCGGCGGCCGCGACGCCCAGCCGGTGTTGCAGGAGGACGGCACGCACCGCTACGCCCGCCTGCGCGACTATGTCGGCCGTGGCGTCATCACCACCGCCACCTACGAGGCGCGCGCGCTGGGCGTGGGTTCGGCTATGGGCATGATGAAGGCCGCCAAGCTGGCGCCCGACGCGATCCTGTTGCCGGTCAACTTCGACGCCTACCGCCATTTTTCCCGGCTGTTCAAGGCCGCCGTGGCGTCGATCGCGCCCGACTTCGAAGACCGGGGCATCGACGAGATTTATATCGACCTCACCCGCGTCGAGGGTGAAACGCTGGAGCTGGCGCAGCGCATCAAACAGGCGGTGCGCGACGCCACCGGCCTGTCCTGCTCGATCGGCATCACGCCCAACAAGCTGCTGTCGAAAATCTGCTCCGACCTGGAAAAGCCCAACGGCCTGACCATCCTCGGCTACGACGACATTCCGGCGCGCATCTGGCCGCTGGGGGTGCGCAAGATCAACGGCATCGGCCCCAAGGCCACCGAAAAGCTGGCCGCGCTGGGCATAGAAACCATCGGCCAGCTGGCCGCCGCCGACGCCGGCCTGTTGCAGGACCACTTCGGCGCGCATTACTCGGGCTGGCTGGCCATGACGGCGCGCGGCATCGACCACCGCGAGATCTCCACCAGCTCCGAGAGCAAGTCGATCAGCCGCGAAACCACCTTCGAGCGCGACCTGCACGCGCGCCAGGACCGGGGCGCGCTGTCAGGCATCCTGACGTCGCTGTGCGACCGGCTGGCGGACGACCTCAAGCGCAAGGGCTATGTCAGCCGCACCATCAGCATCAAGCTGCGCTTCGACGATTTCCAGATCGTCAGCCGCAATGTCACCCTGCCGCACCCGGTGGCCGAGCCGACCGCCATCCTGCACGCGGCGCGCGAATGCCTCAAGCGCGTGCCGCTGGAGCGGCGCCTGCGGCTGCTGGGCGTACGGGCCAGCACGCTCGAGCCGCCGCCGCCAGAAGGCGCGACGCACGCCCGGCGCGGCGTGCAGGGCGACCTGTTCGCATAGTTTCAATCCCACCACAATCGGTCGGGGGCGGCCGCCACCGTGTAAAATGGCGCTCCCCTGGCATTACTGAACAAGGCACTCACTCATGTGGTTTAAGAATCTTCAGATTTACCGTCTGCCGGCCCCTTGGGCCTATACCCCTGAACAACTGGAAGCCGCCCTCGCTCCCCACTCCTTCGTACCAGCCAGCAGCAATGAGTTGCTGCGCCAGGGTTGGGACACGCCGCGCCCGAACGGCGGCCTGGTGCACGTGGTGAACAAGCAAATGCTGATTCTGCTGGGCACCGAGAAAAAGCTGCTGCCGTCGACCGTCATCAACCAGGTCGCCAAGGCCCGCGCCGCCGAGATGGAAGAAGCGCAAGGTTTCGCTCCAGGCAAGAAAGCCATGAAAGAGCTGAAAGAGCGCGTCGCCGACGAACTGTTGCCGCGCGCGTTCTCGATCCGCAGCAACGTCTGGACCTGGATCGATCCGGTCAACGGTTGGCTGGTGGTCGATGCCGCCAGCCCGGCCAAGGCCGACGAAGTGATCAAGCTGCTGCTCAAGGCCGTCGATAAATTGCCGCTGGAAAGCCTGCGCGTGCAGCGCTCGCCGGTCGGCGTGATGACCGAATGGCTGCAGGCGGACGACGCCCCGGCCGGTTTCACGGTCGATATGGACACCGAGCTGCGCGCCACCGGCGAGAGCAAGGCCGCCGTGCGCTATGTGCGCCACACCTTGGAAGCGGACGAGGTGCGCCGCCACATCGCCGCCGGCAAGCAGTGTACGCGCCTGGCGATGACGTGGGACAGCAAGATTTCCTTCGTGCTGACCGAGTCGCTGGCGATCAAGGGCATCAAGCCGCTGGATGTGATCGCCGAAAAGGAATCGAGCACCAAGAACGACGAAGAGCGTTTCGACGGCGACTTCATGCTGATGACGGGCGAGCTGAACAAGCTGATGGCCGACGTCGTCGAAGCATTGGGCGGCGAAGCGAAAGCCTAAGGTTTTCGGTCAAAAAAAGCCGCGACACCGTTGGATGTCGCGGCTTTTTTTCGTCTGGACGTTACAACGGCTGGAACACGCCGGCCGCCTTGTTCTTCTGCACGTTATCCCACGCGAAGATCTTGCCGTTCATCGCCACGTACACGCCGGGCGGCAGGGTTTGCGCCACGCCGCAGGCGAAGCCGAGGTTGAACAACGCGTCCGAATTGGCGATCTCGTAGGGGATCATGGCGCCGGTCAGCACGATCGTCTGGCCGAGTTCGGCCGGCCCCAGCACCATGGCCGTTTGCGGCATCGTGTCGGTGCCGTGGATGATCACGATCGCCTTCTCCGGCGCGGCGCGGCACGAGGCCAGGATGCGCTCGCGGTCGGCGTCGACCATGTCGAGCGAATCCATCAGCGGCAAAGTTTCAAGGGCCACATCGACGGTCAGGCGGCAGCGCGCCAGCAGCGCCGGCACGTGGCTGTCGGCGAAGCCCAGGGTGCCGTTCAATTCGTTGTAGTGTTTGTCGAAGGTGCCGCCGGTGGCGAGGATGCGCAAAGTCATAATAAAAGCTCAAGCTGGGGAAAATGACCTGCATCATAACCCAAACCACCGGACACACCGCAGCGCAAAAAAGAGGGCGCGGCGGGCTGGAAACTTGGGCATACTATGTCTACACTGGTTTCTTTTGTCCGTCTCCACACCATGAAAGCCCTCGCTCCAGGAACCGTTATATTCCATCGCCATCGCGGCTACGGCGTCATCACGTCGGTCAATCTGCTGACCGGCTGGATCTCCGCCCGCTTCGGCAGCGAGTCGCGCACGCTCGACCTGAACCTGTCGACCGACGAGGTGCAGTTCGCCGATGGCGAGGCGATCCTGTTCCGCCGCGCGCCGCCCGACCGCATGCCCCACGCGCGGCTGATGGCGGTGGTGCGCGCGTTGCACAAGGCGGGTTATCAAAGGCTCTATTTGTATTCCTGGCCCAAGCCGTCCGGCTTGCACTGGCGCTGGCATTTGTTCACCGGCCAGCGCGACTGGATGCAGCGCTCGTGGCGCGAGGGCTGGTATGGCTCCGGGGCCGACTACAACGTCAATCCGGTAATGGGCTGGGGCGATTCGCCCGGCGCCACCACCGAGGAACTGATCCATGCGCTGGCCAGGTTCGATCCGCAGGGGCTGGCGCAGGCGCTGGGGCGCGACGAGGACCACACCGCGTGGTTCGACAGCGTGTGCGAGGCCTTGTTGCCAGGGTATATGTACAGTCTGGACATGCAGCGTCCCGATGGCGGGCCGCTGACGGACATGCCGGCGGTGCCGGTGATACCGGTGAGGGCGACGTTGCCGCCGTACGCGGGGCCGGAGATCGGCTGGCCGCCGGGTTGGGCAGGGCTGTGGAACAAGGTGCACGTCATGCCGACGCCGCGCATCAACCTCACCGGTTTGCCGGAAGTGCCGGAACAAACCGATTAATTCAGCGATCAACCCCGAAGCTGGGCACGCGGGTCCGTTCCCGACTGATCGGCGCCGTCATCACCGGCTGCGGCCGCGTCCGGCCTGAGCGAGTCCGCCAGAAAATCGACCAGGGCCGCCACGCGCCGGCTCGGCGGGCCGCCCGGATAGACCGCGTACAGGTCGATCGGCCCGGCCGCGAAATCGTCCAGCACGCTTTCCAGCGCGCCGCTGTCGAGTTCCTTCTGGATGTCCTGGCGGTTTTTCAGAATCACCCCAACGCCTTCGAGCGCCCATTCGCGCGGCACGGCGCCGTCGCTGGCCTGGCGGTCGCCATGCACGCGCACGCTGAACGGCTTGCCGCCGTCGCGGAAATTCCATACCGTCAGCGGCGCGCCGGAGCGCGCCAGCACCAGGCAATTGTGCCCGGCCAGCTCGCCCGGATGGGCCGGCCGTCCGTGACGGTCCCAATAGGCTGGCGCGGCGCACACCATGCGCTTGCCACGCAGCAGCAACCGCGCCTGCAAGCCCGAGTCCTGCAACGGACCGTAACGCAGCGCCAGGTCCACGTGCTCGTCGATCAGGTTGACCACGCTGTCGTTGAGTATCAGGCTGATATGCACTTTCGGATAGCGCCGCTGGAAAGCGTCCAGCAGCGGCCGCAGCTGGGAGCGGCCGAAGTCGTTGGTGGCCGTGACCTTGATCGGCCCGGACAGCTCGTTGCCTTGGCGCAGCCGTAGCACGGCGCCATCCCATTCGGCCACGATACGGCGGGCGTCGGCCAGCAGGCTTTCGCCCTCATGGGTGAAAGTCAGGCGACGGGTCGAGCGCGCCATCAACCGGGCGCCGAATACCTGCTCGAGCTGGTTGATCGCCAAGGTCACGGTCGAGGTGGCAATGGCGCGGTTGCGCGCGACCGCCGAAAAGCTGCCTTTTTCCGCCACCTCGATCAACAGGCGCAGGGCGTCGATTTGGTCCATCTTTCGATTATCTCAAAAAGTAATTTGCTGAACCAATGGATTATCAAGCTCGGACAACATAAATACAATGGTGGCAAGCCATCCAGCCGGGTGGATCCCAACCATTTATGAACAAGGTGGACGCTATGAACATCAACTTCAGCAATCGAAAAGTATTGGTTACCGGTTCCACCAACGGTATCGGCTTCGCGGCCGCCAAGGGCTTCCTCGCCGCCGGCGCGCAGGTCGTCATCAACGGCCGCAGCGACGCCAGCGTCAAGGCGGCATTGCAGCGTCTGGGCGATATCGACGGCGGCGGCAAGGCCATCGGTTTCGCCGGCGACCTGTCGACCGAGGCGGACGGCGCGCGCCTGCTGGCCGAGCATCCGGATTTCGACATCGTCATCAATAACCTGGGCATCTACGAGCCACGCGATTATTTCGACACGCCCGACAGCGATTGGGACCGCATCTTCCAGACCAACGTGATGTCCGGCGTGCGTTTGTCGCGGAATTATGCGTTGGGGATGGCCGCGCGCGGCTGGGGGCGCATCGTGTTCATTTCCTCCGAATCGGGGATTAACATTCCTGCCGACATGATCCATTACGGCGTGACCAAGGCGGCGCAACTGGCCGTCTCGCGCGGTTTGGCCAAGCGCCTCGCCGGCACCGGCGTGACGGTCAACTCGGTGCTGCCGGGCCCGACCTTGTCCGAGGGCGTGGCCGAGATGCTCAAGGAGCAGGTCGAGCAGTCGGGCGAGAGCCTGGAGAAGGTGGCCGCCGACTTCGTTGTCGCCCATCGCGGCTCATCCATCATCCGGCGCGCCGCGACGGTGGAGGAGGTGGCCAACATGATCATCTACGTCAGCTCCGAACAAGCCTCCGCCACCACGGGCGCCGCGCTGCGGGTCGATGGCGGGGTGGTCGACACCATCATCTAATCCAACTTTTCCGAAAGAAAAATCATGACACAGCCATCCTTCGCGCTCATCCTTCATCATCGTCGGCCAGCTCGCCGACTATCGCACTAAACTGGCCGCGAAAGCCGCGCCGCCCGTTGTCGGAAGTGCTGCGGCTGGTTTAAAGCCTGGCGTTGGCCTTGTAGTCGGGATTGTTGATTTTGTCGCAGTTGCCTGCGGCGAAGTCGACGATATTCTGGAACGCATGGCGGAAGTACAGCTCGTAACTGTCCTGCTCCACGTAACCCAGGTGCGGGGTCGCCAGCACGGTCGGAATGCGCAACAGCGGCGAATCCGCGCCCAGCGGTTCGGTCTCGAACACGTCGATCGCCGCATAACCCGGCCGGCCCTTGTTCAGCGCCTGCTCCAGCGCGCCGGGCGCCACCAGTTCGGCGCGGCTGGTGTTGACGAACAGTGCCGTCGGCTTCATGCGTGCCAGATCGTCCCCCGTGACGATGCCGCGCGTGTCCGGATGCAGCCGCAGGTGCAGGCTCAGCACATCCGCCTCGGCGAAGAACGCCTCGCGCGACGCCGCCGCCGCATGGCCGTCGGCCACCGCCTTGTCGCGGCTGCCCTGGCTGCCCCATACCACCACCTTCATGCCGAACGCCCGGCCATAGCCGGCGATCAACTGGCCGATCTTGCCGTAGCCCCAAATCCCGAGCGTGCGTCCCTTGAGCACCACGCCCAGACCGTTCAATTGTGGATTGACCGACGCGGTCTGCCACAGCCCATCCTTCAGATTGGTCGCGTAGGGCACGATCTTGCGCGCGGCGGCCATGATCAGCGCCCAGGTCAGCTCGGCCGGCGCGGTCGGCGAGCCGACGCCCTCGGCGATCGCGATGCCCAGCTCGGTCGCGGCGGCCACATCGACGTGGCCGGCTAGCTTGCCGGTTTGCGAAATCAGCTTCAGGTTCGGCAGCTTGGCCAGGAGCGCCCGATTCAATGTAGTACGCTCGCGTATCAGCACCAGCGCGTCGAACGGAGCCAGCCGGATTGCCAGCTGACCCAGCCCTTTTGTTGTGTTATTGAACACCTTCACCTCGTGCGCACGCAATAAGTCATAGCAGGCGAGCGTTGCGGTTGCGTTCTGGTAATCATCGAGAATAGCGATTTTCATGGGAGTTAGCCGATCTTATGATGAAATTCGTAGCGAAATAACAGTGTCGGAAAGAACTGGAATAGCTTACTACTTTAGTCAACCAATTCTCCTACATTTTTGGTCGAATCGCCTATTGACGGGTGTACAATCGCTCAAAAAATGAACAACTCCCCACCAAAAAGAGTTGCGCGCCAGTGCATACACTTGGCGCTTTCGACAAGACCGCCGTGACCCGCCGACCCATTTCGAATGGGCTTCCGAGCGTAAGCCACAAGCTGACGACGATCCTGCCGCGTAGACCAGAATTCTTAATTGTATTGGAGGTACTATGAATCAGCCCGTCATGGGTGGCGTTGCCACATTGAACGTCCCAGCTTACATCAAACAACAAAAACTGATCAATTGGGTGGCGGAAATCGCCGCGTTGACCAAACCGGACCGCATCTACTGGTGCGACGGCTCGCAGGAAGAGTACGACCGCCTGTGCGCCGACATGGTCGCCGCCGGCACCATGAAAAAGCTGAACCAGGAAAAGCGTCCGAATTCCTACCTCGCCTGCTCGGATCCGACCGACGTCGCCCGTGTCGAAGACCGCACCTACATCTGCTCCAACACCAAGGAAGAAGCCGGCCCGACCAACAACTGGATGGCGCCCGCCGACATGCGCGCGACCCTGAACCCGTTGTTCGACGGCTGCATGGTCGGCCGCACGATGTACGTCGTGCCGTTCTCGATGGGTCCGCTGGGCTCGCCGATCGCGCACATCGGCGTCGAACTGTCCGACTCGCCTTACGTCGCCGTCAACATGCGCATCATGACGCGCATGGGCAAGGCCGTCTATGACGTGCTGGGCACCGACGGCGAATTCGTGCCGTGCGTGCACACCGTGGGCGCGCCGCTCAAGGCCGGCCAAAAAGACGTGGCATGGCCATGCAATCCGACCAAGTACATCGTCCACTACCCCGAGACCCGCGAAATCTGGTCTTACGGTTCGGGCTACGGCGGCAACGCGCTGCTGGGCAAGAAATGCTTCGCGCTGCGCATCGCCTCCAACATGGGCCACCAGGACGCGGCCAAGGACGGCATGGGCTGGCTGGCCGAACACATGCTGATCCTCGGCGTCGAATCGCCTGAAGGCAAGAAGCATTACGTCGCGGCGGCCTTCCCGTCGGCCTGCGGCAAGACCAACTTCGCCATGCTGATTCCGCCGGCGAGCTTCGACGGCTGGAAAGTGACCACCATCGGCGACGACATCGCCTGGATCAAGCCGGGCGCCGACGGCCGCCTGTACGCGATCAATCCGGAGGCGGGTTACTTCGGCGTTGCCCCGGGCACCAACGAAAAGACCAACTTCAACTGCATGGCCTCGATGCGCGAGAACACCATCTTCACCAACGTCGCGCTGACCGACGATGGCGACGTCTGGTGGGAAGGCCTGACCAAGGAAGCGCCGTCGCACCTGATCGACTGGCAGGGCAAGGACTGGACGCCGACGTCCGGCACCAAGGCCGCACATCCGAACGCGCGCTTCACCGTCGCCGCGACGCAGAACCCGGTGATCGACGCCGCCTGGGACGACCCGGCCGGCGTGCCGATCTCGGCCTTCATCTTCGGCGGCCGCCGCTCGACCACTGTGCCGCTCGTCACCGAAGCGCGCAACTGGGTTGAGGGCGTCTACATGGCCGCGACGATGGGTTCGGAAACGACCGCCGCCGCTGCCGGCCAGATGGGCGTCGTGCGCCGCGACCCGTTCGCGATGCTGCCATTCATGGGCTACAACATGAGCGACTACTTCCAGCACTGGCTGAACCTGGGCGAGAAGCTGGGCAAGGTCAACGCCGCCACCCTGCCGAAGATCTACTGCGTCAACTGGTTCCGCACCGACGACCAGGGCCACTTCGTCTGGCCTGGCTTCGGCGACAACATGCGCGTGCTGAAGTGGATGCTGGAACGCATCGAAGGCAGCGCCGGCGGCATCGAGAACATCTTCGGCACGACCCCGCGCTTTGGCGACCTGAAGTGGGACGGCATCCCGTTCTCGCCGGAGGAGTTCGAAACGATCACCTCGATCGACAAGGACGCATGGCGTGAAGAGCTCAAGCTGCACGAAGAGCTGTTCACCAAGCTGGCTTATCACCTGCCGAAGGAACTGACCGCTGTGAAAGCCGATCTGGAACAGCGCTTGGCCAACTAAGCGAAAAACCGTTCATTCGGCCGAACGGCATCAATGAACGGGAAACCACGTAGGGCGGATTAGGCGGAACGCCGTAATCCGCCATCTTCGAGCCGTTGACGGCGCACGCATTGGCGGATTACGCTACGCTAATCCGCCCTACGTGTTTTCTATGTCCAGCAAGCTCCTCATCTTCGATTTCGACGGCACGCTGGCCGATACCTTCCCCAGCTTCGTGCGCGTGTTCGATCAGGCCGCCGACAAGTACGGCTTCAAACGCCTCGACCGCGAACGCCAGGACGTCCTGCGCGGCCTCGACGCCCGCCAGATCATGGCGCATCACGACGTACCTTTATGGAAAGTGCCAGCCATCGCGCGCTTCATGCGCGTCCGCATGGCCGACGATATCGGCAACATCAAACTGTTCACCGGCATCGGTCAGGCGCTGCTTGCGCTGCACGCGCAACGCGTGGCGCTGACCATCGTCACCTCCAACTCGCCGGGCAACGTGCGCGCCATCCTCGGGCCGGAGCTGCTTGCCCTGTTCAGCCATGTGGAATGCGGCGCCTCCCTGTTCGGCAAGCCGTCCAAGATACGCAAGGTGCTCGCCGCCACCGGTACCGCGCCGGAACACGCGATGCTGATCGGCGACGAGATCCGCGACGCCAAGGCGGCCGCCGACGCCGGTATCGACTTCGGCGCCGTGGCCTGGGGCTTCAACCACGTCGACGCGCTGGCCGCCCAACACCCAAGGCGCATCTTCCTGCATGTCGACGACCTGCTCGACCTCAGTCCGGATACTGCGCTGCTTCGCCAAGGATGACCTTCGGCTCCAGATACGAATCGAGTCCGTAGGGACCGAACTCGCGGCCGATCCCCGATTGCTTGAAGCCGCCGAACGGCGCGATCAAGTCGTCGTGCACGCCGTTGATATGGACCCGTCCAGCGATCAGGCGCCCGGCCACGCGGTTGGCGCGCGTCAGGTCGGTCGAGCTGACATAGGCCTGCAAGCCATACGGCGTATCGTTGGCGATGGCGACCGCCTCGTCCTCGGTTTCATAGGTGAGGATCGACAGCACCGGTCCGAAGATTTCCTCCCTGGCGATGGTCATCGATGGCGTGACATTGGCGAACACGGTCGGCTTGACGAAGTAGCCAGCCTCCAGCCCTTGTGGCTTGCCCGGCCCGCCGGTGAGCAGCTCCGCGCCTTCCTCGATGCCGATGCGGATGTAACGCTGCACGCGCTCATACTGCTTGCTGGTGACGATCGGTCCCAGCGCCACGCCGGCGTCGCGCGGATCGCCCACCGTCACCGCTTCGGCGGCCGCCTTGGCCAGCCGCTTGACCTGTTCCAGCCGGTGCGCAGGCACCAGCAGGCGCGTGCCGGCGATGCAGGCCTGGCCGTTGTTCATGAAGCAGGCCTGGATCGCGGCTGGTATGGCCTTGTCGAAGTCGGCGTCGTCGAGCAGCACGTTGGCGCTTTTCCCGCCCAGCTCCAGGGTCACGCGCTTCATCGTATCGACCGCCGCCCGCGCGATGGTCTTGCCGACGAGGGTGGAGCCGGTGAACGAGATCTTGTCGATGCCGGCGTTGGCGCTGATTTCGGCGCCGACCACGTCGCCGCGTCCATTGACGATATTGACGACCCCCGGCGGCAGCCCGGCCTCGTGGAAGCACTCGGCGAGGATCTGGTTCTGCACCGCGCTCAATTCGCTCGGCTTGACCACCACCGTGCAGCCGGCCGCGATGGCGGTGGCGACCTTGTTGGCGATGAACCAGGCGCTCGAATTCCAGGGTGTGATGATGCCGACCACGCCCACCGGTTCCAGCACCACCTTCGACACACCGACGGTCTTGACGAAGGCGTGATCCTCCATCACCTTTTTCACGTCCAGGAACATCTTGGCCGTGTAGCGCGACCGTCCGACGCTGGTTTTGAGCGGGCCGCCGTATTCCTCGACCAGCGCGCGCGCCGCGTCGTCCGCGCGCGCGGCCACGGCGTCGTGCAGCTTTTGCAGCCAGGCGCCGCGTTCCGCCTTGGTGGTGCGGGAAAAAGCGGGGAAGGCCGCCCTGGCGGCGGCGATGGCGCGGCGGGTGTCCTCGGCGTCGCCCAGGCGCACCTGGCCCGTAAGCTGGCCGGTGGTGGGGTCGACGAGATCGGCCATCTCCGTCCCGTGCGGGATGATGAATTGTCCGTTGATGTAGATATGATTGATGTTACGCATGGCTGGGCTCCTGTTTCGACTTGGTGGAATAGGTGCGCCCATTCTAGGAAGCCCGGCGCCCGCCCGTTAGTGCTGTTCCTGCACGATCTTTGCCTGATTCTGCCTGTCACGCGAAATTGCGTTTTGCGCCCGCGTTTTCACCATCCGTCGCAAAACCATGCCACCGCGCGGCCGCTTCCTTTACAGTGCATGCTCGACCCTTTTTATGGATAGTCCTACATGAAGCTGACCACCACCCGCCTCGGCGTCGCCAGCGCGCTGCTGTTTTCCCTGCTGCTTGGCCCGGCCCACGCCCAGTCCACCAACGCCGCGCCGGACCTCGAGGGGCGCCGCGCCGCGCTCAATAGCCTGATCAAGGAGCAGTGGGAGTACACGATGCGCAACAGTCCCGAATGGGCGTCGCTGCTGGGCGACAAGCGCTACAACGACAAGTGGTCCGACTTCTCGCAGGCGAGCATCGAGGCCGACATCAAGGCCAGCGGCGACTTCCTTAAACGCTTCGAGGCGGTCGACACCAGCGGCTTCCCGCTGCAGGAGCAACTGAACCGCGAACTGATGGTGCGCCAGCTGCGCCAGAACGTCGACGGCGCCCGCTTCAAGGACTGGGAGATGCCGCTGGCGCAGAACTCCGGTATCCACATCGACGCGCCGATGATCGTCTCGGCACTGCCCTTCGACACCGTCAAGGACTACGAGGACTACATCAAGCGCCTGCAATCGCTGCCCAAGTTGTTCGACGAGACGCGCGTGCAGATGGAGAAGGGCGTTGGCGACAAGCTCATGCCGCCGCAATTCCTGATCCCGAAGATCGTCAAGCAGTGCGAGGACGTGGCGGCGATGGCGCCGGCCAAGTCGCCGTTCGCCGAGCCGTTGAAGAAATTCCCGAAGGAGTTTTCGGCCGCCGACAAGGCGCGCCTGAGCAAGGAAGTGCTGGCGGCCGTGCGCACCCACGTCAACCCAGCGTATAAAAAGCTGGCGGTCTACACCAAGACCAAATACCTGCCGCACGGCCGCAAGGAAGTGGGCATGTGGTCGCTGCCGGACGGCGCGGCGCGCTATGCCTTCAAGGCGAAAAATTCGACGACGACCGACATGTCGCCGGAGGAGATCCATCAACTGGGCCTGTCCGAGGTCGCGCGCATCGAGGGGCAGATGCTGGAGACCGCGCAAAAGCTGGGCTTCAAGGATCTGAAGACCTTCAACAAGGCGCTGGCCGCCAACCCGGCCACGCATCCGAAATCGCGCCAGGAGATCATCGACCTGTATCAGAAATACACGGACCAGATGTACACCCAATTGCCGCAGCAGTTCGGCGTGCTGCCGAAGGCGAAGGTGGAGATCATCAAGGTCGAGGAGTTCCGTGAGAAGGGCGCTTCCGCAGCCGCCTACATGCCAGGTTCGCCGGACGGCAAGCGTCCCGGCCGCGTGATGGTCAACACCGGCGAATTCAAGGACCGCTCCACCATCGGCATCGAGACGACGGCGCTGCACGAGGGCGTGCCGGGCCACCACATGCAGATCACGATCGCGCAGGAGATCGAAGGTCTGCCGATGTTCCGCCAGCAGGGCAACTACACCGCCTACGCCGAGGGCTGGGCGTTGTACTCGGAGCGTCTGGGGGAGGAGCTGGGCTTCTTCAAGGACCCATACAGCTACTACGGCCATCTGCAGGACGAGATGCTGCGCGCGATCCGCCTGGTGGTGGACACGGGCCTGCACTACAAACAGTGGAACCGCCAGCAGGTGGTGGACTTCTTCCACGACCATTCCGGCATCGAGGAAGTGGACGTGCAGAGCGAGACCGACCGCTACATCGTCTGGCCGGGCCAGGCGCTGGGCTACAAGATCGGCCAGCTGAAGATTCTTGAACTGCGCGACTACGCCCGCAAGGAGCTGGGCGCCGGCTTCGACATCCGCAAGTTCCACGACCAGGTGCTGGGCGCGGGCGCGCTGCCGATGGACGTGCTGGAAAAGCACGTTAAGGACTGGGTGGCGGACGAGAAGCGGACGGTGACCGCTAGCTAAGCGCGCAGCTTCTTCACATCCTGCATCGGCGGGGCGCCGAACAGGCGCCGGTACTCGCGGCTGAACTGGGACTGGCTTTCGTAGCCGACCTTGTAGGCGGCGGTGCCGGCGTCGATATCGCCATTGAGCAGCAGGGTGCGCGCCGCCTGCAGGCGCAACTGCTTCTGGTACTGCATCGGCCCCATCGTCGTCACCGCCTTGAAGCGGTGGTGCAGGCTGGAGACGCTCATATTGGTGGCCTGCGCCAGATCTTCCACCTTGACCGGCTGGTCGAAACGGTCCTTGAGCCACGCGATCGCCTTGCTGATGCCGCGATCCTGCTGGTCGAGCACTACGTTTTGATACAGCTGCTGTCCGTACTCGCCTGTCAGAAGGCGGTAGATGATTTCCCGCTTCAATCCCACCGCCAGAAAAGCCGCTTCCGCCGCCGGCGCATCCAGCAGGCGAACCAGTTTGTTCAACGCTTCCAGCAGGCCGGCATCGGATTTGCCGACGAACGCCCCGCGCACCGGCTGCGCGTCATCGGCCATCGCGATGCGCGCCTCGGCCACGATGGCGGCGATTTCCCGGGGATCGAATTCGATGTTCAGCAGCAGATAGGGCCGGCCCGGAGTGGCGTTGAGCACCTGCCCGGAGGCCGGCAAGTCGACCGACACCACAAGATATTCACCGGGACCGTAGTCGAGAACATCGGTCCCGAGATGAATGCGCTTGCCGCCTTGAAGAATCACGCAGCATGAGGGCTGGAGCACCCCGCGCGTGACAGGTGTCGGCCGCGAAGACCGCAGCAACGACAAAAACGGGATCACCGTCTCGTACCGCTCGTCGTCATGCGCGAACCGGCTGACGATGTCGATCATCTGATCGAGCGGTGAGAGAGGGAGCTCCCGTTTCATGGTTTACTTCTAACTGATTACTTCAGCAGCGGCACCAGGTACTTGCCGGTGACGCTGGCCGGGTTTTTGGCCACATCCTCCGGCGTGCCGGCGGCGATGATCTTGCCGCCGCCCGCGCCACCCTCCGGTCCCAGATCGACGATCCAGTCGGCCGTCTTGATCACATCCAGATTGTGCTCGATGATGACCAGCGTGTTGCCCTGGTCGCGCAGACGGTGGATCACCTTCAGCAGCAGATCGATATCGTGGAAGTGCAGGCCGGTGGTCGGCTCGTCCAGGATGTACAAGGTGCGGCCGGTATCGCGCTTGGACAGCTCCAGTGACAGCTTGACGCGCTGCGCCTCGCCGCCCGACAAGGTGGTCGCGCTCTGACCCAGCTTGATGTAGCCAAGGCCCACGTCCAGCAGCGTATGCAGCTTGCGCGCGATTAGCGGCACCGGCTTGAAGAACTCGTGCGCGTCCTCCACCGTCATGTCGAGGATCTCGGTGATGTTCTTGCCCTTGTACTGGACTTCCAGCGTCTCGCGGTTATAGCGCTTGCCGTGGCAGACGTCGCACGGCACGTAGACGTCCGGCAGGAAGTGCATCTCCACTTTGATCACGCCATCGCCCTGGCACGCCTCGCAGCGGCCACCCTTGACGTTGAACGAGAACCGGCCGGCGCTGTAACCGCGCTCCTTGGCCACAGGCACCGTCGAGAACAGATCGCGGATCGGCGTGAACAAACCGGTGTACGTCGCCGGATTGGAGCGCGGCGTGCGGCCGATCGGTGCCTGGTCGACGGCGATGACCTTGTCGAAGTGTTCCAGGCCGCTGATGGTGTCGTGCGGCGATGGCTCGGTCTGCGATCCGTACAGGTGGCGCGACAGCGCCGGATACAGCGTATCGTTGATCAGCGACGATTTGCCGGAACCGGAGACGCCGGTCACGCACGTCATCAGGCCCACTGGCAGGTGCAGGTTGACCTTCTTCAGATTGTTACCGGTGGCGCCGGTGATGACCAGTTGCTTGTCCGGATCGGCGATGTGGCGCTTCTTCGGCACCGCGATCTTCATCGTGCCGTTCAGGTATTGCGCCGTCAGCGACTGCTTGTTCTTCAGGATGTCCTTCAGTGTGCCCTGGGCGATGATGTCGCCGCCATGCACGCCGGCGCCCTTGCCCATGTCGACGATGAAGTCGGCGGTGCGGATCGCGTCCTCGTCGTGCTCCACCACCAGCACGCTGTTGCCGATGTCGCGCAGGTGCTTGAGCGTCTCGATCAGGCGGTCATTGTCGCGCTGGTGCAGGCCGATCGACGGCTCATCGAGCACATACATCACGCCCGTCAGGCCGGAGCCGATCTGCGAGGCCAGGCGGATGCGCTGCGCCTCGCCGCCCGACAGCGTATCGGCGCTGCGGTCCAGCGACAGGTAATCCAGGCCGACGTTGTTGAGGAATTGCAGGCGCGAGATGATCTCCTTGACCACGCGGTCGGCGATCTCCTTCTTCGCGCCCTTGAGCTTGAGCTGCTCGAAGAACGACAGCGTTTCGCGCAGCGGCTTCTCGGCGATCTCGTAGATGGCCTTTTCCTGCTTGCCGGTGCCGACCTTGACGTAGCGCGCCTCGATGCGCAGGCGCGCGCCTTCGCACGACGGGCACTTCTTCTCGTTGATGAACTTCGCCAGTTCCTCCTTGACGGCCATCGAATCGGTCTCGCGGTAGCGGCGCGCCAGATTGGTCACCACGCCCTCGAACGCGTGCTCCTTGACGACGGTGCGGCCGCGCTCATTCACATACGTGAACGGGATGTGCGTCTTGCCCGAGCCGTGCAGGATCACTTCCTGCGCGGTCTTCGGCAGCTGCTCGTACGGCAGGTCCAGATCGAACTCGTAATACGCCGCCAGGTTGGACAGCATCTGGAAGTAGAACTGGTTGCGGCGATCCCACCCCTTGACGGCGCCGGAGGCCAGCGACAGGTTCGGGAAGGCGACGATGCGCTTCGGATCGAAGAACTCGATGTGGCC